>LWDU01034816.1_pt1 | contig 99833 bp, 96 predicted proteins | sample 727161 | NCBI WGS metagenome assembly LWDU01 (sample SAMN04566230, study PRJNA314399) | hydrothermal vent metagenome | isolation source: deep sea hydrothermal plume seawater | place: Mexico: Gulf of California, Guaymas Basin | collected 2004-07-11 | reverse complement strand
TTTGGATCGATGCTGTCTACCCCGATAATTAACCCTCCTCAATCGGCAATATTGGGAATGCATAATATTGTAGAAAGACCAATAGCGGTAAATGGAAAAGTAGAAATACATCCTATCATGTATGTTGCATTATCCTATGACCACAGAATTATTAACGGAAAGGAATCGGTAGGCTTTCTAGTGAGCATTAAAGAAGCTCTTGAGAACCCTATTGAAAAATTGATGGGTGGGGATGTTAAAAAAGCCCTAGAGCTTTAGATAGAGTCTGTTTTTTTCATAATCTATAATGGCTTTGCCTTTTTTTAAAGTATCAGCTCCTATTATTCCATCTACTTTTTGAATTTTTCTCTCGTTTAATGCGGTATTAATATGATTCATATCAAATAATACTACTGAACATGATTTACTATTCCATTTTCCAACTTGCAATTTGTTTTTTTTAGAAATTTTAGTTTCTTGCATTAAATTAGTCGCGCTTGATGCCTTAATTTCACTATTCTCAGAAACTAATTTGAATTTTTCTGTTTGAGTTAAATCAGCACAGGTATTAGAGGCGCCAGTATCCAGTATGAACAAACCTTCAATATCATTAAGTATAGCTTTAATTTGATAATGGTTTGTTCCTGTTTTTTTAAGATTAATGCTAGTGTATCCTTGAGATTTTAGAAAGGAATGTCTTGTTTGTTTCATTAAAAATAAAATTAACCTAAAATATTAACTTTGCGACATGCAAATTATAGATACACATACCCATTTATATTTAAAACAATTTAAAGAAGATATAGATGAAGTGATAGAAAGAGCAATAAACAAAGGAATCGATAAATTTATATTTCCTGCAATTGACTCTTCTTTTATGAAAGAAATGCAGGATTTAGAAAATAAATATCCTCAGAATATTTATTTAATGTCTGGCCTTCATCCGGTTTCTGTAAAAGAAAATTACAAAGAAGAATTAGAATTAGTAGTTAAAAGTCTAGATAAACATAATTATGTAGCAATTGGTGAAATAGGGATCGATTTATACTGGGATAAAACGTTTTTAAAACAACAGCAAGAGGCTTTTGAGTTTCAAATTAGATTAGCTATTTCTAAGGATTTACCTATTGTTATACACTGCAGAGATGGTTTCGATGAAATTTTCGAAATATTAGACGGGAAAAAATGTTCAAAACTTCGTGGTGTATTTCATTGTTTCACTGGAACACTAGAACAAGCTAATAGAGCCATTAACTTAGGCTTTAAACTTGGAATAGGGGGAGTAGTTACTTTTAAAAATGGAGGCATTGATAAATTTATTAACCAGATTGATATTAAAAATGTTGTTTTGGAAACAGACGCTCCATATTTATCGCCTGTTCCTTTTCGCGGAAAAAGAAATGAAAGTTCTTATATAACTTATGTCTTAAGTAAATTATCAGAACTTTATGGGATAAGTGAAATAGAGTTAGCTGATTTAACTACAAAAAATGCTCTTAAAATATTCAATCTATAATTTTTAAATACCTATTTTTGATGACTTTGAAAAAGAGAGGTGGCCGAGTGGTTTAAGGCGCACGCTTGGAAAGCGTGTATACGCCAAAAGTGTATCGAGGGTTCGAATCCCTTCCTCTCTGCTAAGTATAATTTAAAAACATACTAAACCGAATGCATGTTCTGTTTAAAAGAATATATTGTGTTTGTCTAAAACATTATTTTTATTTGAACTTTTTTATATATATTTAACAACTTAAATAAACAAAATTAACTATAGAATAAATCTTAAAGTATGAAAAGACTATTATCACTTTTATTATTAGGTGCTGTTTTTTTCTCCAATATTGGTCAATTAAATGCACAGGATGAAACTGCTACTGAAGAAACTCTTGCTGTTGAAGAATTAGCGCAAGAAGATGCTCTCCCCGAAACAGGTTTTACTCAAGAATTAAAAAATCGTTTCATTGAAGGTGGTCCTGGATTTATGGGGATCGTTCTAGCATGTCTTATTTTTGGACTGGCAATTGCAATTGAAAGAATTATTTATTTAAATCTTGCAACTACTAATACTCAAAAATTAACTGAGGATGTTGAAAATGCATTAAAATCTGGCGGAACAGAAGCTGCAAAAGAAGTTTGTAGAAATACTCCAGGCCCTGTTGCTTCTATTTTTTATCAAGGATTAGATAGAGCTGATGATGGAGTTGAAAGTGCAGAGAAAGCTGTTGTGGCTTATGGTGGTGTTCAAATGGGACAACTAGAGAAAAATGTTTCTTGGATTTCTTTATTTATAGCACTTGCTCCAATGCTTGGTTTCATGGGAACGGTAATAGGGATGATTCAAGCATTTGATAAAATTCAAGCTGCAGGAGACATGCAACCTTCACTTGTTGCTGGAGGTATTAAAGTAGCGCTTTTGACAACTGTATTTGGACTTATTGTGGCAATTATACTTCAGATTTTTTATAATTATATTGTTGCTAAAATAGATAGTATTGTAAATGATATGGAAGACGCTTCAATTACTCTTATAGATATTTTAGTAGCTCACAAAAAATAAATTTTATGAATATTCAAAAAATAACTACGTATATAGTTGCAGCTCTAGGTGTTTTAGGGGCTGTTTTCGTGTTAATGATAATAGGTAAAGGAGATGATGCAATAGAAATGAGCGCTATGCAAGGAGATTATGGAAGTGTTGCTTCTATTATTCTTTTAGCACAAATCATTTTAGGTATAGCCGTTTTAATTACCTTAGTTTTTTCTGCTAAAAATTTAGCTTCTGATAAAGAAAAATTAAAAAAATCATTAATGTCTATTGGCGCTTTTGGAATTGTTTTTTTAATTGCTTTTCTTTTTTCTTCTGGAGTTGAGACACCAATGCAAGATGGGAAGGTTTTATCTGCTAGTGGAGCTAGATGGGTTGAAACAGGAATTAGAACGTTTTACTTTTTGACTGCTATAGCTGTATGTTCAATGAGCTATGGTTCGGTTAGAAAATTAATAAAGAAATAAATGGCAAGAAAATGTCCAGAAGTAAATGCTGGCTCAATGGCTGATATTGCTTTTCTGTTATTAATATTTTTTTTAGTAACAACAACTATAGAAACAGATTCTGGGATTAACAGAAAACTTCCTCCAATGGAAGATGTTATTGATCCTCCAGTTATTAGAGAAAGAAATATTTTTACAGTAGTGGTAAATAAGAATAATATGATTCTTGTTGAAGAAAAACTAATGGATTTAAGGGATGTTAGAAAAGCGGCAGTTAAATTCTTAGATAACGGTGGAGGCCAAGGCGAGGAAGCCTGTGACTACTGTAAAGGAGAAAGAGATAGGTCATCTTCTGATAACCCGGATAAAGCAATTATTTCTTTAAAGAATGATAGAGAAACTGATTATAAGGTTTACATATCAGTTCAAAATGAACTTGTGGCCGCTTATAATGAGCTAAGAAATAGAGAATTTATAGATTTATATCCTAATGAAAGAATGAGTTTTGTTCAAGCTTATAAAAAATATTCAGATCCTAGAACTAGTGTAAGAGTTAAGACTGCATTAAAGCCTAAGATTGATGTATTAAAGAAAATGTATCCTCAAAAATTATCTGAGGCAGAACCAACTAAAAGATAAATAAGCATGTCTAAGTTTAAAAAGAAAAGAAATGATGAGCAACCTGCAATAAACACAGCATCATTACCTGATATAGTCTTTATGCTTTTATTCTTCTTTATGGTTGCTACAGTTATGCGTGATAATACCTTGATGGTTGCTAACAAGCTTCCTGCAGCAGATCAAGTACAAAAATTAGATAAAAAGGATCGTGTTATTTATATCTATGCTGGAAAGCCAAGCTCAAGGTATGAGTCTAAATATGGAGACCAGCCAAGAATACAATTAAATGATAAGTTTGCTGTAGTTTCAGATGTTGGGGCATATGTACTTGCAGAAAGAGCTACTAAAAGAGAAGAGTTGCAAAATGTCCTTACCACGGCATTAAAAGTTGATGGTGAAACTAACATGGGACTTATTTCTGATATAAAGCAAGAACTTAGAAAGGTAAATGCTTTAAAGATTAATTATACGACTAGAGTAGGTGATTATACTCAAAATAAATAGAATTAATATTTATTGTAAATATTAAAGCATCCTTATTAAGGGTGCTTTTTTTGTTTTATTAAAGTAAATTTACGTTATGTATAAAGCGATTATTCTTTTTTTATCAATGTTTATTAGTCTTTATTGCTTTTCTCAAAATGAGGAAATAGACAATAAATACAGGGAAGATCAAATATATTTTGGTTTATACTACAATTCATTATTAGAGAATCCTTCAGATTTTAATCAAAATAAATTTTCAAGTTCACTGAATATTGGATTTATTAGAGATTTTCCATTTAATCAAGGTAGAAATTTTGGAATTGGTATTGGCTTAGGACTGTCAACGAGCTCTTATAGTCATAATTTAAAATTGATTAACGAAAACAATCAATTTAATGGGATTCTTATAGATGATTATAATTCCTTTAATAAAAACAAATGGATATTTAATGAGATTGAAGCTCCTTTTGAAATTAGATGGAGAACTTCGACCCCAGAGAATTATAAATTTTGGAGGGTTTATTTTGGAATTAAAACTAGTTATATTTTCAGTAGCAAGTTTAAGTATGATTCACCAAATGAAAATTATTATGAATCTAGTTTGCCATTTAATAAATTTCAATCAGGATTTACAATAAACGCAGGTAATAATACTTGGAACTTAGGACTTTACCTAGGTCTTCGGCCATTATTTAATGATCAATTCATTAAAAAACATTCAGAATTTAAGAATATGAAACAATTTAAGGTAGGATTGATTTTTTATATTCTATAATAATCGGGTATTAGAATTATTAAATCACCTATAAAAGTATAAAAAACGTATAGTTTTACAATTTTATTTATATTTACAAGATTATACTAATACGAATACAAATAAAAAACTAAAAACAAACTATATTATGAAAAGAATTTTATCTATGATTACTGTACTTTTTAGTACTTTAATTTTCTCACAAACTACTGTAACAGGTACTGTAGTTGATGATAATAATGATCCAATTCCTAGTGCAAACATCGTTGTTGATTCTATGAATGGTACGGTTGCAGATTTTGATGGTAATTTTTCAATTTCTGTTAATCAATCCCCCCCCTTTACTTTAACTGTATCAAGTGTCGGTTTTGACTCGGTTACATTAAATGTTACATCTTCTAATTTAAATTTTGACGTAAAGCTTGAATCTTCTCAAAATTTACTTGATGAAATTGTAGTTTCGGCTTCAAGGATTGCAGAAAGACTTTTTGAGTCACCTGTAACAATTGAAAAATTTGATTACAAAGATATTGCTCAATCTACTGGACCTGATTTTTACAGTAGTTTAGAAGGCTTAAAAGGAGTTCAGGTTAATCATGGTGGACTTTTCCTACAACAAATAAATACAAGAGGTTTTTCAACAGTTTACAACAATGGTTTTGTTCAGCTTGTTGATGGAATGAATAATGAAGCTCCTGGATTAAACTTTGCTGCTGGTAACTTACTTGGTATAAACGAACTAGACATTCAAAGTGTTGAATTAATGCCTGGAGCAGCATCTGCTTTATATGGTGCAAATGCAACAAAAGGTATTTTATTTATGAATAGTAAAAATCCATTTGATTTCCAAGGTGTAAGTGTTTATTACAAGCATGGTATAACTTCTCAAAAAGCTGCTGGTGATAATTATTACTATGATGTTGCTTTTAGAGCTGCTAATAAATTCAGCGATAAATTTGCTGCTAAAATTACAATGAGCTATAAAGAAGGTGAAGATTGGCATGCTGTTGATTACAGAGATATTAATCACTTAGGAGGTCGTTATATTAATGGAACTACAGAGGCTCAAAATCCAAGAGACTTTCCTGACTATGATGGCATCAATGTTTATGGTGATATAGGTCAAAATTTTAATATGACTTCTGTTTTTGCAAATCTGGTAGTGCCTGGTATGGTTGCTGGTGGTCTTTTATCGCCTGCTGCTGGTGGTCAAGTAGCCTATATATTTAATAACCTTGCTCCAAATTATTTTGGTTCTACGGTAGTTAATATGGGTGGATATAACGAGGTTGATTTAATTGATAATAAAGCTTCAACTTTTAAAACGGATATTGCTTTACACTATAAGCCTACTGAAGATTCAGAAATTATATTGAATTCAAAAATGGGTGCTGGTAACACTATGCTTCATGCAACAAACAGAAACATGCTTAAAAACTTTGGTCTTCAGCAACATAAAATTGAGTATAATAATAGAAACTTAAGTTTAAGAGCTTATACATCTATAGAAGATTCAGGAAATACTCATGATGTTGCTGCTTTAGGAGCGGTAATGGCAATTGCTCAACCAGGAGGTTTAAGCGGTTATTTTGGTAAATACTTTCAAGGTTATTTTGGAGCTTTACCATATTTAATCGATCCTAATCCAATTGCAGGCTTAAACTATATTATTGGAACAGCAATGCAGGGTTATACTCTTGAAAATATTTTAGGAAAAGGTGGCGATTTAGCTGCGCATGCTGCTGCTAGAAAATTGGCAAATGCTAACATGTTAACTCCTGGCAGTGCTGCTTGGGATGCTGCTTACAAAACAGCCATTTCTACTGGAATAGATGTTTTTGGAGGAGGAGCAGCTATTTTAGATACCTCTAAGTCAAATAGTTTTGAAGCTAATTACAATCTTCAAGATGTAGTTAGTGGAATAGATATTATTGTGGGAGGTTCTTATAGAGATTATATTTTAAGATCTAATGGAACTTTATTTACAGATTACACTGATCCAATTCAATTTACAGACATGGGTATGTATGCTCAAGCTCAAAAAGATATAATGGGAGGCGCTGTTAGATTAACTGGATCTATGAGATATGATAAAAGTCAATTTTTTGATGGTCATATGACACCAAGAATAGGTGCTCTTATTTTCCTTTCAGAAAATCAAAATATTAGAGTTTCTTATCAGACAGGATATCAGAATCCTTCTGCTCAAGATCAGTACATTGGTCTTGATATAGGTCAAGCTGTATTAATGGGATCTTCTCCTGATAATGTTGATAGATTTAACATGAGTTTAAGAGGACAATCTGGAAATAGCTACAGGGTTACAGGGAAACAAGTTCAACAAAATTCTTATGTATTATCTTCTGTTTTACTTGGAGCTCCAGTAGCTGCAGGTGATCTTGGAAATGTTGAGCCACAATACGTTAAATCTTATGATTTAGGGTATAGACTTAATGGAAAGAAAACAGCTCTTGATATTAATGCTTATGTGACAGAATGGGATAACTTTATATCTGCCATTAATGTTATTACTCCACTTTATGGTGCGGCTTCTAACATGATGGGATTATATGCTTTATCTCAGGGAGACTATAAGGTATTTTCTTATGATTCTAATACTAATGAAATTGTAAGAACTTATGGAATTAGTGCTGGACTTGAAACTGAGGTATTCGGCAAGTTTGATTTAAATATGACATATTCTTATAATAAAATGAAGTTTAATAATCCAGATTCAGGCTATGAAGCTGGATTTAATACTCCTCAAACTAGAGCGGTTGTAACCTTTGGTTCAACTAAATTAGCTAAGAATTTTTCATTCAATGTTACTGGTAAGTATCATGATAATTTTATGTGGCAACAATCAGGTTTTATTGATGCTATGATTCCTGCTAACACTGTTTTTGATGCTTCAATGAATTTTGAAATTCCTTCAATTGATGCTAAAATTAAAGTTGGTGGAGCTAACATTGGTGGTGGTGAATACATGGTAATGCCTGGTTCAGGAATGATAGGAAGTCAGTTCTTTATAGGATTTACATTGAATCCATAATAACGATATTAAAATGTTAATAAAAGGCGACTTAGGTCGCCTTTTTTTGTTTAAAATATTAAATAATTTAAACTATAAAATTATATATTTGCCACATTAAAATTTTTGTTTTAATAATTAAACATTTTTTTAAAATTAAAAAACATACAATGTCAAATTCAATAGGAAAAGTATCACAAATTATGGGACCTGTAGTTGATGTCACTTTTGACACTTCTTCTAACTCACTTCCAAAAATTTATGATTCTCTTGAAATTAAAAAAGCAGATGGTTCAATTTTAGTTCTTGAAGTTCAGTCTCATGTTGGTGAAGATGTTGTTAGAACTATATCTATGGATTCTACTGATGGTCTACAAAGAGGTGCCGATGTACTAGCTACCGGAAATCCTATTCAAATGCCTATTGGAGAAAATATTTATGGAAGATTATTTAATGTAATTGGTGATGCAATTGATGGTTTGGGTGATTTGCCAAAAACTGGTGAAAATGGCATGTCAATTCATCGAGATCCACCTAATTTTAATCAATTGTCAACTTCTGCCGAAGTATTATTCACAGGGATAAAAGTTATTGATCTTATTGAGCCATATGCAAAAGGTGGTAAAATTGGTCTTTTTGGAGGAGCAGGTGTTGGAAAAACTGTATTGTTGATGGAATTGATTAACAATATTGCAAAAGGCCATGGTGGTCTTTCTGTTTTTGCAGGTGTAGGAGAAAGAACAAGAGAAGGAAATGATCTTTTAAGAGAAATGCTTGAATCTGGCATCATTAAATATGGAAAAGAATTTGATAAATCCATGGAAGAAGGTGGATGGGATTTAAGTAAAGTTGATAAAAAGGCATTAAAAGAATCAAAAGCAACATTTGTTTTTGGTCAGATGAATGAACCTCCTGGAGCTAGAGCAAGAGTAGCTCTCTCTGGATTAACAGTTGCTGAATATTTCAGAGACGGCGCAGGTGATGGTCAAGGTAAAGATGTTTTATTCTTTGTAGATAATATATTTAGATTTACGCAAGCCGGTTCTGAAGTTTCTGCGCTGCTTGGAAGAATGCCATCTGCAGTAGGTTATCAACCAACTTTAGCAACGGAAATGGGCGCTATGCAAGAAAGAATTACTTCAACTAAAAATGGGTCTATTACATCAGTACAAGCGGTATATGTTCCTGCAGATGATTTAACAGATCCTGCTCCGGCAACTACTTTTGCGCACTTGGATGCAACTACTGTTTTGTCTAGGAAAATTACCGAACTAGGAATTTATCCAGCTGTTGATCCTTTAGATTCAACCTCAAGAATTCTTTCACCTGAAATTATTGGAGATGATCATTATAACTGTGCTCAAAAAGTTAAAGAACTTTTACAGAAATATAAAGAACTTCAAGATATTATAGCCATTTTAGGTATGGAGGAGCTTTCAGAAGAAGATAAACTTTCTGTATATAGAGCTAGAAAAGTTCAAAGATTTCTTTCTCAACCTTTCCATGTTGCAGAACAATTTACAGGAACTCCTGGGGTGTTAGTAGATATTAAGGATACTATAAAAGGCTTTAATATGATAATGGATGGTGAATTAGATCACCTTCCTGAAGCGGCATTTAACCTTAAAGGAACTATTGAAGAAGCTATAGAAGCTGGCGAAAAAATGTTAGCTGAAGCATAATTATAAAACATGTATTTAGAAATAGTTAGTCCAGAAAAAACTTTATTTAATGGTGATATAGATTCAGTATTAGTTCCTGGAGCTGATGGAGATTTTCAAATGTTAAATAATCATGCCCCTATAGTCTCTACTCTAATTACCGGAACTATAAAAATATTTGGTGAAATACGTGACTTAAATGAATTGCCAGAAGTTTTTTCCTTAATAAGTTCTAAAGAAATTCACTTGAATATTTCATCAGGCGTTATAGAAATGAAAGAAAATAAAGTGATTATTTTAACGGATTAGTATTAAGCCTAATTTCATGAAATTCAAATTTTCTTTATTAATTTTTTTAGGTATCCAGTTTTTGTTTTCGCAGCAACCAACTAGTAATCAAGTTTTAGATGAAGTTGTTGTTTCTTCTACAAAAATTAATTTACCGTTTTCAAAAAATTTTAGAACTATTAAAATTATTAGCTCAAAAGAAATTGCTAATAGTCCAGCAACTAATGTAGCGGAATTATTACAACAAACTATAGGTATTGATATTCGAAGAAGAGGGGTTTCAGGTATTCAAGGTGATTTATATATAAGAGGGGGTGGGTTTGATCAAACTTTACTTTTAATTGACGGGATGAAGATGGATGATGCTCAAACTGGACATCACACTCTTAATATGATTCTTCCACTTTATTTAATTGAAAGAATAGAAATAATTAGAGGCCCTGCTGCTAGAATTTTTGGTCAAAACGCTTTTAATGGTGCAATAAATATTATTACTAAAGAAGTTAAAGGTGAAAAAAGGACAGCAAACATTGATTTTAGAGAATTATCTTTCGGATCTTATGGTCAGAAAAATTTTGCTTTGACTTCATCTATAATAAGCGAGAAAATAAAAAGTGTTTTTAGTTTTTCTACAAATAAATCTGATGGATATAGACATAACACAGATTTTTTAAATGCAAATTATTTTAATAAAACTAGTTTTAAAACCAAAAGTTCACCAATCGATTTAATTAGCTCTTTTTCACAACGTAAGTTTGGAGCTAATGGTTTTTATGCTAGTCCTAGCGCTACTGAACAATACGAGGAAACACAGGCAAGTTTATTAGGAATCTCTACTGTTATACAATCAGAAAATTTAATAATTAAACCTAGAATTTATTGGAAAAGAGGTCAGGATATGTATATCTATATTAGAGAGAACCCCTCTGTTTATAGGAACCTTCATAAAACCAATAAAATTTCCGCAGAATTAAGCGGTTCTTATATTTCGGATTTAGGAGTTACAGGATTTGGATTAGACCTATCAACTGTTAACATTACAAGTAATAATTTAGGTGAGCATAAAAGAAATACTGCCAATGCTTTTATAGACCATACTTTTGAATTATTTAATGGCAACCTAAGTGTATCACCGGGAATAGCTATTAGCTATTTTTCAGATTTATCTTTTCATAGTTTTCCTGGTATTGATTTAGGATATCATCTAAGTTCAAATTTTAAACTTTACAGTAATATTGGTAAAACTTATAGAATACCTACATATACTGATTTATATTATAGTGATAGAACAACAATTGGAAATGAGAATTTAAACCCAGAACAAGCGACTTCAACGGAATTGGGAATTAAATTTAATGATTCCCAATTTAATTTTTCAGCATCTCTATTTTCAAGAAAATCTAAAAATATTATTGATTATGTTAAAGAAAATGAAAATGACCTATGGGAAGCAGTCAATATAAGATCTTTAAACACTAAAGGTTTTGAATTGGATTTATCTTATGATTTTAGCAAAAACAGATCTTCAAGTTCGTTTAGTCTAGGATATTCAAGTCTTAACGATGATTCATATGTTAGTAATATAAATTACTCTAAATATTCATTAAATTCTATAAAAAGTCACTTTATTTCTAATCTTAATCTTACTTATTTTAAAAAGATAATACATTCAACTATTTTTAAGTATGTTAAGCGTTCCGATGGATCTAATTATTCAGTTTTAGATTCTAAAATATCTTTTAGATCATTTTTTGTAAATGTCAATAATATATTAGATGTAGTATACTCTGAAACTAACTTGGTTCCAATGCCAGGGAAAAATGTATTATTAGGGTTTTCGTATCGAATAAACTAAATCACCCGAAATAAACGTTTTTAGCACTTTGGTTTTATAAGTTTCTTCAACTTCAATATTCATAATATCTCTATCAATTATAATAAAATCAGCTAATTTCCCTTTCTCAATACTTCCTTTTTCATTTTCTTCAAAATTTAAATAGGCAGCCCATATGGTCATTCCTTTTAATGTCTCTTTTCTAGAAAGTGCATTTTTAAATTCAAATCCATTTTCTGGATAACCATTTAAATCTTTTCTAGAAATAGCAGCATAAAAAGTGTGAAATGGATTTACTTTTTCAACAGGAAAATCTGTTCCAAGTCCAATAACTTTAGATTTATTTAATAAAGCTTTATAGGCATAAGCTCCTTTTATTCTGTTAGGCCCAACCCTATCTTCAGCCCAGTACATATCGCTAGTTGCATGTGTTGGTTGAACAGAAGGAAGGATTTTATTATTGAAACCTTCTATGTCTTTTAAATCAATAATTTGAGAATGTTCAATTCTCCATCTAGGATCTTTTTTATTTTCAAGAACCCTAGAATAGGTGTCTATTAGCAATTTTACAGTTGAATCTCCAATGGCATGGGTATTCATTTGAAAATTGGCCTTAGCAATTCTAGAAGCTAAATTTTTAATATTATCAGGTTTAGTAATTAATTTCCCATAGTTACTTGGATCATCATGGTAAGGCTTTTTTAAAGTAGCTCCTCTTGAGCCTAATGCACCGTCTCCATATACTTTTACAGAACTTACATTTAACAGTGGTGTTTTAATAGGGTCTTTTTCAAGGAAATAATCAAGATTATTTTTAGAATTACTAATCATAGCATAAATTCTGATTTTTAATTCTTTCTTTTTTTGTAGGCTATCTATTAATAAAATTATTTCTTTAGATAAACCAGCATCGTCAACGGTTGTTAGGCCATTTTCAAAACATATTTTTTGTGCATTTAAAAGAGCTTGTTCTTTTTCATAAATAGATAATTCTGGTAAAATATTGTCAATTAAATCCATAGGACCATCGACTAATACTCCAGTTATTTCCCCATTCTTTTTTATAATTGTGCCATTATTGGATTTAGTGTCATTTGTTATTTTAGCCAAATCAAGAGCTTTTTGATTAACCAAATAGGCATGACCATCTATTCTTTCTAAAACAACAGGAATATCAGGATAAAGCATGTCTAGTTCACTTTTTTCAGGAAACTGTTTTACTTCCCAGTCATTTTGATCCCAACCTCTTCCTTTTATTACCGTAGTATTAATACTTGAGTTTAATTTTAATCTTGATAAGACTTCTTCAAATGATTGAGTACCCGTTAAATCTATGACTTGTTGATTTAAGCCCAACCCATAGAAATGACAATGAGCATCAATTAAACCGGGTAAAATTGTAGATCCATTTAGGTTGATAGATTCTTTGGAATAATAATTATTTATAATTTCATTTGTTCCAATTTCATAAAACAGACCGTCTTTAATTGCTATAGCATTAGCAACTTTAAAATCATTGTCCACAGTGTAAATATTACCATTATAAACAATAAGGTCTACTTCAGATTTACAACCCAAAAAAAATAAAGATATTATTAAAAATATTTTCTGATTAAAGTTCATATATCTTCGAATAAATTAAACTGCTTTCCCACCCTCTATACAGTAAATATGAAAGTATTTTTTTCTTTTTTACTGATGGTATTAACCCCTCCAAAGATGATAATTTTTTATTAAATAGTTCTTCAAACTTATTGAGATACTCCAATTCATCAATTTCTTTTAAACCTTGATTGATATTGTAGATTGAGATATTTCTTCTTTTAAGCTCATTAACTATTCTAATTTTCCCCCAATTTTTAATTTTGAATTTACCTCTTACAAAATTTTTGGAAAATCTAGTTTCATTTAAAAAATTTTCATTAATTAAATTTGAAATTATTTGATTAACTCCTTCAGGAATAATCTTAAATGTTTTTAATTTTTCAATGACTTCCTTGTGACACCTATCTTGATAGGAACAATAATATTGCAGCTTTAACTCAACTTCTTTAATTGTAAAATTACCATTATTCATATTTGAAAATTATAACAATTTAATGCAAAAAAAAAGCGGCAAAAGCCGCTTTTATGCATTGATTATTCTACCATCCTCGTTAAAGAATCTAAAATGTAAATAGGTGTAAGCGTCTCTAGGGATAATTTTAATCCATCTTTTATGTTCAATATACCATTTAAGTCTAATGGAAGGATATCCACTTTTTACATATGCAGCTATAAATGGATGCAAGTGTAAAACGATTTTTATGTTATTGTACTTTACATTGTTTAAAATTTTCTCAAGTTTATCAGTGATTTTATCAATTATAACTATAGGAGCTTCTACTGTTCCATTAATATTTGGATTTAATTCTACAGTTTTTATATCCATTTCTGATCGTACTCTTTGACGAGTCATTTGAATTAATCCAATTTTACTAGGAGGAAGTATTTTATGTTTAGCTCTGTCAGAATCCATTTCATTTTTGAAATGTTCAAAGAGTTTCCTTCGGTTTTCAGCACTAGACATGTCAATAAAATCGATAACGATAATACCTCCCATATCTCTAAGTCTTAATTGCCTAGCTATTTCTGTAGCAGCAACCATATTGACCTCCCGAGCAGAATCTTCTTGATTCTTTGCTTTAGTTGATCTGTTTCCACTGTTAACATCTATGACATGAAGTGCTTCGGTGTGTTCTATAATTAAATAAGCACCTTTGCTCATTGTTACAGTTCTACCAAAAGCAGTCTTAATTTGACGCTCAATCCCATATTCTTCAAAAATAGGGGTATCAGATTTATGAAGTTTTACAATTGATTGCTTTTCAGGAGCAATTTGATTTAAGTAATCCTTAATTTCCAAATACATGAATTTTTGATTTACATATATTCCAGTAAATGAGTCGTTAAATATATCTCGTAATATAGAAGAAGATCTGTTTAATTCACTTTGTACTTTAAAAGGAATTTCTGAACCTTGAATTTTTTTACAAAGTTCTGTCCAATGACCATACAAATTTTGTAAGTCTTTGTCTAATTCAGCAACTTTTTGATCTTGTGCTACTGTTCTAACAATGACTCCAAATCCTTTTGGTTTTATACTTTGAACTAATCTTTTAAGTCTACTTTTTTCTTCTCTGTTTTCAATTTTTTGAGAAATAGAGATTCTATTTGAAAAAGGAACTAGAACCAAAAATCGTCCAGCAAATGATAATTCTGAACTTATTCTTGGACCTTTAGTAGAGATAGGTTCTTTTATAATTTGAACTAATACTGATTGATTAGGACTTATTACATCTGAGATACTGCCTTCCTTGTCAATTTCCGTTTGAAATGGAAATTTATCAAGTGAAAATTTTTTTATTTTACCTGCGCTTACACCTTTAATGAACTTAATTAATGATAGAATTCTAGGACCTAAGTCATGATAATGTAGAAATGCATCTTTTTCGTAGCCTACATTGATAAATGCGGCATTTAAACCAGAAACTGTTTTTTTAGTTTTGGCTAGAAAAATATCTCCAACATTAAATTTGTTTCCATCATTTTGTTTATGAAGTTCAATTAATTTACCGTCTTTTAGTAAGGCAAAATCAACTGCTGTGGAATTCGAACGAATAATTATTTCTTTACTCACGATATTGATTTTTAATATTCATATAAAATGAACGGGTTAAACTTATTATACACAGGATTTTAATTTATACATTGAGAAATAGTTTAGTGATGAATTACACTAAATTAATCTCATTTCAAAGAACTTAATATTCATTTAAGAAATAGAAAACTATTTCTTTTTATGTCGATTAGCTCGACTTCTTTTTTTTCGCTTATGAGTAGCTACCTTGTGCCTTTTTCTTTTTTTACCACTTGGCATATTTTTTTTTTAAAATTAATTATTTTCTTTTACACCTTGAGTAAATACTTTCGCAGGCTTAAAAGCTGGAACATGGTGTTCAGGTATTCTAATAGTTGTGTTTTTTGAAATATTTCGACCTGCTTTTTCTGCTCTTTTCTTAACAATAAAACTTCCAAAACCTCTCAAGTATACATTTTCTCCATTTTTTAAGGATTCTTTTATTTCTTCCATTAGTGTTTCGACTGTTGCTAGCACTTCATTTTTTTCTAATCCTAAATTATTTGAAATTTTTGTTACAATCTCTGCCTTGGTCATATTCTTATTTTTATTATGTTTACTTTTTTAGGTGCCAAATATATAAATTTATATTCAGAATACATTCTTTATATAACTCTAATACATCATAATTATTTTGGAAAGAATTTTATTAAAAAACCTTATTCATACATTTTCAATAGATCTGGTCAATTGGTATTCAAAAAATAAAAGAAAATTACCTTGGAGAGATACTAAAGACCCATATAAAATATGGCTATCTGAAATAATATTGCAGCAAACTCAAATAATGCAAGGACTACCTTATTATTTAAATTTTATAACTAATTACCCTAATGTTCAGGCACTTTCTGAAGCTTCAGAAAATGAGATTTTAAAAATGTGGGAAGGGTTAGGATATTACAGTAGAGCTATAAATTTACATAAAACAGCTAAAATTGTATCAAAAGACTTAAAAGGAATCTTTCCAGTAACTTATAAAGAACTCATTAAATTACCTGGAATAGGTGATTACTCAGCCAGTGCAATTAGCTCATTTTCTAATAATGAAGTTGTTTCAGTTGTTGATGGAAATGTATATCGATTTATTTCAAGACTGTTAGGAATAAAAACTCTAATAAATACTCCTAAGTCTTTAAAAGAGTTTAAAGCAGTTACAATGAAATTAATTCTGAAAGATAATCCAAGAGATTTTAATCAAGCAATCATGGAATTTGGAGCTTTAGTTTGTAGACCTGCAACTCCACTTTGTAATGGCTGCATCTTTAAAGATAATTGCTATGGTTACCAAAATGACATGGTATTTAATTTTCCAATTAAAAACAGAAAAAATAAAATTAGAAATAGATTTTTTAATTATTTAGTTTTTAAATCGGTCGATAATCAAACAATTATTGAAAAAAGAGAAAAGAAAGGAATTTGGCAAAATTTATATCAATTTCCTCTTTTAGAGACGGATAAATTAATAGATAATGAAGAAATAATTAAACATATTAAAACTTTAAAATTTTTAAAAAGAATAGGTAGTATTCAGTTATTTAACAATCAAAATGTAATTCATAAACTTTCTCATCAAAAAATAAGTATTTCTTATTGGATTGTTAACGTTAAAATTATTAAATCAAAATCTACAAGTTTTGATAAGATAAATTCTTATCCTTTTCCAAAACCATTATCTAATTTCCTGTCAATCTTTAAGTTGCAATGATTGGTTTTTCTTATATTTGATTAAGAAAATTTTTTAAAATGAGAGGATCTTTAAATAAAGTAATGTTAATTGGTAATTTAGGAGATGAAGTTAAAATGCATCATTTTGATGGTGGAGGTTGTATAGGCAGGTTTTCCATTGCTACTAATGAAAGCTATACAAATAAAACTACTGGGGAAAAGGTTTCTAATACAGAATGGCATAACGTTGTTGTTAAAAATAAAGCAGCTGAAATCTGTGAAAAATATCTTAAAAAGGGAGATAAAATTTATGTTGAAGGAAAAATTAAGACTAGAAAATGGCAATCTGAAGATGGTATTCAAAGGTATTCAACTGAGATTCACGTGACGGAATTTAATTTTTTATCAAGTAAAAATGATTCAAGCTCTGATTCTAATTTTAATAGTGATGATGATGATCAAAACGAATCGATAAAAGATGATAATCAAGCCGATGATTTACCATTTTAAATCAATCTTTTAAATAAATATTGGAGACTCAAATTAATATGATCAGTTTAGTTTTATTTCTAGACTCTTATACTTTAGTAATTAAAATAGTATTAACCTTATTATTAATTTTTAGTTCTGCACTAATTTCAGGCTCTGAAGTGGCTTTTTTTTCACTTTCTAATACTGATATAAAAAAGGCAGCTAAATCAAATAACAAAGCTTTAAACCTCATTTCAACTTTAAGAAATAAACCTAGAAGATTACTTGCTGTCTTATTAGTGTCAAATAATTTCATAAACATTTCAATAGTTCTCTTACTTTCTTCGATTGGGAATTTATTTAATTTTGATTCAATTCCTTCTTGGCTAAATTTTATTATAGAAGTAGGATTTATTACTTTAATTATTTTGTTATTTGGAGAAATTCTACCCAAAGTATATGCTAATAGAAATCCAATTTTATTTTCTAAAAAAATGGCTTTACCAATACAAATATTAGATAAATATATTTTCTTTTTTCTTACAATCCCGATGAGTAATATGACACAGTTTATTCAACAAAAATTAGTTTTCAAAAAAACAAATCTTTCAGTTGACAAATTGTCTGATGCACTTGAACTTACTGATAAAAGTGAAACTTCAAAAGATGAAAAAAAAATATTAAATGGAATAGTCTCATTTGGAAGTTTAGAAGTTAAACAAATTATGAAGCCTAGAATAGATGTTTTTTCAGTTCCAAATAGCATTAGCTATGTTGAACTAATTAAGATGGTGAAACAAAATAAATTTTCTAGAATCCCTGTTTATCAAAACAAGATAGATGAAGTAATAGGTATTATTTATTTAAAAGATTTATTTCCTCATTTAAATAAAAAAGATTTTAATTGGAATACTTTAATTAGAGAACCTTATTTCATACCCGAAAACAAAAAATTAGACGATTTGTTAAAAGAATTTCAGCAACTTAAAATCCATTTAGCGGTTGTAGTTGATGAATATGGCGGAAATTCTGGAATTGTAACTATGGATGATATCGTTGAGGAGATAGTCGGAGATATAAATGATCAGTTTAATTTGGAAGATTTTTCTTATTCAAAAATAGATGATTATAACTATATTTTTGAAGGAAAAACTAATCTTAATGATTTATATAGGGTAATTAATGTTAATGATCAAAGTATTTTTGAAAGTAAAAAGGGTGAGTCTGAAACTTTAGCTGGATTTTTATTAGAGCAAATTGGATTTTTTCCAAAGAGAGGATCAGTTATTAAGGTTAATAATATAAAGTTTACTATCAATGAAGTTGATAGAAAGAGAATAAAAAAAGTAGAGGTTAGTCTTAAAAAATAATGAAATTATTTATTTATTTATTTATTTTTCTTACTGGATGTGAACAAGTTGTTTTGCCTAAACAAAAAGTTTTTTTATCTCAACAATTTCCTTTTCCTTTCTATGTTGATACTCAAAAAAAATGTTTATATAATTTTCAAATAAATGAGTTATCTCACATATATTTTGATGAAAATTGTAATTCAGTTATTAAATATGAGTTATTAAAGTCTACGATATATATATCCAATATAAAAATTAATGATAACCTGGAATTAATTAAAAGTGATTTCAATAAAAGATTATCTGATAATTCTCATAAATCTTCCATAGTAAAGTCTAGTGAATTTAATGATAGAAATAAGAATGTTTATGCTAAATATTTCACTTTTATAGGTGATTCCCCTTCAAATACTCAATTTTATATTACGGATTCGATTTCAAATTTTATTAGCGGATCACTTTTCTTTGAATCAAAACCAAATTATGATTCTTTATTACCGTCCATTACTTATATGAATAATGACATTAGAAAAATTATTCAATCATTCAAATGGAATTAATTCTTTATAATGTCAAATAATAATAAAAAGAGACTTTATTCTATTAGGAGTTTTTTAGCTAACAAAAATCTTCTAATTAAAAACTTCATCGTTAAATTCTGAATTTAAGATCACTTTATTAAGAATCATTTCTATGGATTGAGGACCGAAAGATTGAGTTTTTATTGTTGGAAATAATATACCTTCATATTCTTTGTATTTTCCTATTTCTGACTCTTGAATTTGACTTTGACCTCCAATATTTGTAGTAGAAATTTCTTTTATTTTTAAACCAGTTTTAACATCATATAAAAATTTTGATGAAATGACATCTCCAGAAATTTCAATTACATAAGCTTCAACTTCTCCTACTTTCTCAATTCCAATAAATTTAATATTGGGATTATTTAATAGATTTAATTCTGGAAATATGCCTAGTGATTTTTTTAAATCAGTGTGCATATTTGTTGGTAATTCCATTTTGTTAGGCCCTTGTTTTGCGAAAGCCCGACTTTCTGTAATGACCATTTTCATCATTTCATTTCCATTCATTGTCATTCTATTAGCAAATTTTCCTTTAACTCTTTTTTCTTCACTAATAATTTTTGAACCCATAGCCTGGCCTTCATAAGATAGAATTAAAGAATTAATAGGGCTTAATTTTTCATTTCCTCCAATAGCATTTATATAATTTTCAAGAATATTTTTTGCAGTTAAGCCTATTGGCTTTGAAGAATATTCGGGCTTACTAGTTACACTTCCTGTTTTGTCATAATAATTTACTGGAATTTTTTTTCCATTAAATTGAATGTTTTCGAGTTTTTCGATAATTTCAGATCCTTTTCCTGTTACAACTAATTGAGCATTGTCTAATGCAAAGTATTTATTTGCTGCTTTTTGAACATCTTCAACTGTTACCTTATTGATATTAGAAAGAAAAGTTTTATAATAATCCGATTCAAGTTCATTACTTTCAATATTAATGGCATAATTTGCAATTGTTGAAGTTCTTTCCATCGCTAAAACAAACTCGCCTAAATATTTAGCTTTTGCATTCTTCAATTCTTTTTCTGAAACTGGATAATTTTGAATTTTTTCAATCTCTTTTAGAATTTCTATTAAAGCACTATCTGTAACTTGTGAACGTGTAGTAGTAGTAGCTCTAAACTTGGCTTTACTATACTTATCATCTCCTAATCCCGAGTAAGCTCCATATGCATATCCTTTGTCTTCTCTGATGTTATTAAATAATCTAGATTCTGCTCCGGCCCCTAAAATTCTATTAGCAATAAGTGCACTAAAATAGTCCTTATTAGACATTTTTAAATCTATAAGATTTTGAAATGTTATTTCAGAATTCGCTGAATTTGGCATGTCAATAATATTAATACCTAACTGATCTGGAGTTTTTGGCGTAATAATATTATTATTTGATTTTTCAGAAAACTTTGAATCAAGTTTTGAATCATTTTTCCATTTTCTAAAAAGTTTTTTAACTAATTTTTTAGTTTCCTCTACTTTAACATCACCTATTATTACTAGATAAGCATTATTAGGCTTAAAATATATTTCATAAAAGTTTTTAATATCAGCTAGCTTGACATTTTCTAGAGATTCATTGGAGATAAACTCTCCATAAGGGTGTGAAACACTATAAGCTATTGCGTTCTCAACTCTTCTTGCTATTGAGGGTGTATTTTTTTCATTATTTTTTATGTTATCAAAAAGAATATTTTTTTGTTGATTAAATTCTTCTTCAAGAAATTCAGGATTTAAAGTGCTCTGAGAAAACATAGTTAATACTCTTTCATAGTATCTTGAAAGAGAACTAGCAAAACCTCCTTGAGAAGAAAAGCTCATTCTTGCACCCATAAAATCAACTTCTTCATTAAAGCTATCTTTATTTTGTTTAGTATTTCCTTTACCAATTAGCATTCCGGTTAAGTTTGATATCCCACTTAATTCACCTTCAAAAATAGGAGGGTTATCAATTAGAAGATTTATAGAAACTCTTGGTAACTTATGGTTTTCTACAATCATAACTTTTAAACCATTTTTTAAATCAATAGAAACAGGTTCTTCAAAGTTAATTTGAGGAGGATCGCTTGCAATTGGAATTGATCTATCTATTTGTGCTGATAATGAACTCCAAAAAGTAAATAAGAGTATATTAAGGAATATTTTTTTCATGATTCTAATTTTTTTGATTTTCAGGCAAGTATTCTAAAATTAACCTTTGATTTGTATTTAAGTATTTATTAGCAGCATCTTTTATTTCTTCTCTTGTTATGGATCTGTATATATCAATTGTTGAGTTAATTAAATTGGTATCACCATATAAAGTATAATAATCTGCTAAAGATTGAGCAATACCTTGAATGGATGAATTTGAATTAACAAACCTATTTTCAAATTTATTTTGAAGTTTTTTATAATTTTTTTCAGAAATAAGATTTTTTTGAATTTTAACAACTTCTTCTTCAATTTCTGAAATTAATTGGCTTAATTCAGTTTCTCCTAAAGGAAGAGCAAGTAAGGCGTACATGCTATAATCTTCATGTCCAATACTAATTGCTTGTACTTCAATAGCTGTTTTGTTTTTATCAACCATTTTTTTGTAAAGTTTAGAGCTAGGCCCATCACTTAAATATGTAGATATAAAATCTAAAATTACAGCATCTCTAGATTTCATTGACGGTGTTTTGAAGCCTATTATTATTGCTGGAATTTGAATATTAGGATCGTACTCTATAGCTCTAATTTCTTCTAAAATAGGATCTTCTATAACAATTTCTCTTTTCATTTTAGGAGCAGCTGGAACTTCACTAAAATATTCTGAAATTAATTTTTTAGTATTGTCAATGTCAATATCTCCTGCTACAACAAAAACTGCATTACTTGGCATATAAAAATTGGCTCTGAAATCTAGAAAATCTTGAAGCTTTGCATTGTCTAAATGTTCTGGAACTCCTATGAGAGGATTTTTGTAGGTGTGTTTTTTAAAAAGATTAGATTTTAAAGCTTCATAAAAACGACTATAGGGCTGATTGTCTCTCATTCTCTTCTCTTCTTTAACAGCTTCTCTTTGAATATCAATTCCTTGTTGATCAATAACAGGAGAAAGCATGATTTCTGAATACCTCCAAAGCCCAAGCCTTAAACTGTTTGAAGGCATAACGGCATAATAATAGGTCATATCAACACTGGTCATAGCATTTCCATTTCCGCCATTTGACGATAATATTTTATACCATTCACCACTTGCCATATTTTTAGTCTCTTTCCCTAATAAATGTTCAAAAAAATGTGCAAAACCAGTTTTTTTAGAATCTTCGTTTTTTCCTCCTACATGAAACATTAAGCCTGTTGAAACTACGGGTGCTGAATTATCTTGATGAAGAATGATATGCAATCCATTATCTAATTTATATTCTTCAAATTCAACAGATTGTGAAAATGAGTTATTTAAATAGAGAATGCTTAAAAGTGATATGAGAGTTAGATATTTCATTTTAGAAAATTTGAATAACAAATCTATAAATTTAATTTTTATTGGGATAATTTACCCTGTAATTATACTTGTAATTTTATTTTATTTAAATACATAGACTAATATCTATAAAATTATTGTGTTATACGGTCATTCCTTGTATATTTGCACACGTTTTTGATTAAAAAATAAATTATGTACGCAATAGTAGAAATAGCCGGTCAACAGTTTAAGGTTGAAAAAGATCAAAAAGTTTATGTAAATAGGCTTGAAGGAAAAGAAGGATCAAAGGTTGCTTTTGACAATATACTATTGCTAAACAATGCTGGAAAAATTCTTCTTGGAGACCCTTCTGTTAAGGGAGCAAGTGTTGAGGCTAAAATTCTAAAACATTTAAAAGATGATAAAGTAATTGTTTTTAAGAAAAAAAGAAGAAAAGGATATAAAGTAAAAAATGGTCACCGTCAATTTTTGACTCAGATTATGGTTGAAAATATTTTAGAAAAAGCGAAAAAAATTCAAACTAAAGCTAAGCCTGAAGTAAAAGAAGAAAAAGTTTCTGATAAAAAAACAAAAACTGTATCTCCTAAAACTTTAAAGGATACTGTTAAAAAAACAGCTGTAAAAAAACCAGCTGCTAAATGGCTCATAAAAAAGGTGTAGGTAGTTCAAAAAATGGAAGAGAATCAGAATCTAAACGATTAGGCGTTAAAATTTTTGGTGGTCAAGCTGCAATTGCTGGAAACATTATTGTACGTCAAAGAGGAACTGCTCATAAAGCTGGTGAAAATGTTTACGTTAGTAAAGATCATACTCTTCATGCAAGAATTGATGGATTAGTAAAGTTTACTAAAAAAAAGGATAATAAATCTTTTGTATCTATAGTCCCTTTTGAAGCTTAAATTTCCTTTATAATTCATTTCAAATTATTTATTAAATATCATAATAGTTTAATAACTTGAACTATGCCATTATTTAAGCATGTTGAAATAAAACCTAATACTTTTCTTATTATTTGGAAAATAACAGAGTCTGAAATCTATTTAAATAAAGGTCTAAATAATTTTAATCAATACTCTTCTAAACTAAATCAACTAAAAGGACAATCTCAGCGTAAGCAATTCTTAAGTATTCTCCAATTATTACAGCTTAAAAATTTATCATTTGAAGATTTAAAATATAATAAAAGTGGCAAGCCTGAATTGGATAATAATTTTATTTCCATAACTCATTCATTTGATTATTCTGGAATTATTTTATCTGATAGAAAAGTAGGAATTGATATTGAAAAACTTAGACCAAGTATTTTAAAAATTTCTAAAAAATTTATAAACCAGCATGAAATAAATTTAATTGGTGAATTATCTATTGAAAATTTAACTAAAGTTTGGACTATTAAAGAAGCTATCTTTAAGGCCTTTGGGTTTAGCGGTATTGATTTTAAAAAAAATATAATTATTGAATCAATTAATACTGGTTTTCAAAAAGCAAATGTAAAAATCAACAAAAACAATAAAGTAGAGTATTATGATGTTGAGATAATTAGTTTTTCACAATATATTTGTTCAATAGCAATTTAATTATGTATCAAATTTTTAATTTAATGTTCGAACAGTACTCTCAATATGAAACTTTTGATATTATTTTAGAGATTACTGCTGTTATTTTTGGACTTTTAAGTGTTTGGTATTCTAAAAACAATAATATTCTTGTTTATCCTACAGGAATGATCAGTACTTCTATCTTTATTTATCTACTATATAAATGGGTTCTTTTGGGTGATATGATTATAAATGCTTATTATTTTGTGATGAGTATTTATGGTTGGTACGTTTGGACTAGAAAAGAAAATAACATATACACACCAATTTCAGTAATGGAAGCTAAAGAAAAGAAAGCTTCTATTTTCATTTTCATTTTTTCTATAATATTTGTTTACTTCGTTTATATCTATTTTGATAAATGGGATTCTATTACAGCTTATATTGATAACATAACTACAGCCATTTTCTTTGTTGGAATGTGGCTAATGGCTAAAAGAAAAATTGAAAGTTGGATTTTTTGGATTATTGGTGATATAATTTCAGTGCCTCTATATTTTTATAAAGGATTAACTTTTACAAGTTTACAATACCTTATTTTTACTCTTATTGCAATTGCTGGCTACTATTCATGGAAAAAAATCTTAAACAAACCCCCTCAAACTGCTTAAAAGTAGTTCTTTTTGGTCCTGAATCTTCCGGGAAGACTACACTTTCTAGAGAATTGGCCAGTTATTACAATACTCATTGGGTTGAAGAATATGCTCGTGAATATTTACAAAATAAATGGGATCAAAAAAAGAAAATTTGTGAATTAGAAGATATTATACCAATTGCAAATGGGCAAATTAAATTAGAAAACGAATTTTCTAAAAAAACTAAGAATCTTTTAATCTGTGATACGGATTTATTAGAAACTAAAATTTACTCTGAAACTTATTATAATGGATTCTGTGATCCTCTTTTAAATAAATATGCTTTAGAAAACAAATACGATTTGTACCTGTTAACAGACATTGATATTCCTTGGGCTCCTGATGATTTAAGAGATAGACCTAATAATAGAAAGGAAATGTTTAAAGCATTTGACGAAGCTTTAATTAAGTATAATAGAAGATATATTTTGGTTAGTGGAAATAAGAAAAAAAGATTGAAACTCGCAATAAATGAAATAGACAAATTAATATCAAATAAATAATATATATATATATTTGCTTAAAATATGGGGTGCTACGGCTGAGATTATACCCAATGAACCTGCCAAGTAATTTTGGGAAGGGAAATTGATGTCTTAGAAGAGTACTTCATTAATTATATAAGATATTTATTAATGAAAAACACTTTATTTTTTTTGATTTTACTTCTTTCCTTTAATTTATTTTCCCAAACACAGGTAAATGACACTATCTTAATCAAAAAACAAGATTTGGAAGAAGTTGTAGTTTCTGCTTTTAGGGCATCTAAAGATACTCCGATGAGTTTTACTGAAATAGACGCAAAAGATATAGCTCCATTAAATTTAGGTCAAGATTTACCAACAATATTAAACTTTACTCCTTCTGTTGTTACTCATTCGGATGCTGGTAATGGTGTAGGTTATTCGGCAATGCATATTAGAGGATCTGATGAGACCAGAATAAATGTCACTTTAAATGGAATTCCATTAAATGACTCAGAATCTCAATTAGTATATTGGGTTAACATGCCAGACTTAAGCAGCTCAATAAGTAATATTCAAATTCAAAGAGGGGTTGGGACTTCTACAAATGGTTCTGGAGCGTTTGGAGGAAGCATTAATATATTAACTGATATTCATTCAGATTACCCTTCAACTGAAATTTCTAATTCTTTTGGAAGCTATGGTACTTTAAAAAATTCTATAAAATTCTCAACTGGATTATCAATTAATAAAATAGAATTTAGCGGTAGGTTCTCAAACATTTCTTCTGATGGATATATTGATAGAGCATCTTCTGATTTAAAATCTTATTTTCTTCAAGGAATTTATGAAACTGAAAACACTGTAATTAAAATTTTAAATTTTGCTGGACATGAAATTACGTATCAATCTTGGTATGGTATTGATGGTGAAACCTTAATGAAAAATAGAACTTATAATCCTGCAGGAATTTATACAGACATTAAAGGAAACACTAAGTTTTATGATAATCAAGAAGACAACTATAAACAAGATCATTATCAATTTCATTGGAATCAAAAATTAAATAATAATTGGACAGGAAACTTATCTTTTCATTACACACATGGTAGAGGGTATTATGAAGAATATATGGAGAATCAACATGTTGAGGATTATGGTTTAGAGGGGCATGATGTTGATGAAGAACATGAAGAAACAGATTTGGTCAGACGTCTTTGGTTAGATAATGACTTTTATGGAACCGTTTTTAATTTTGTAAACACTACTAAAAAATATGAATTAATTTTTGGAGGCTCATATAATAATTATTTAGGCGAACATTTTGGTAAAGTGATTTGGGCTAGAGAGGCAGGAAATTCCGAAATTGGACATAAGTTTTACGATAATTATGGAGATAAAAATGAAACTAACTTATACTCTAAATTAGATTATCATTTAAATGACAAGCTTTCTTTATTTGGAGACATTCAATTTAGAAATGTTAATTACAAAGCAGATTTTTCAGGGTCAGGCTGGTATGATGGTGGTCATAATCATGGTGCTCAAGGAGATGATGTTTTTAATTCGATAGATAAAAAATTTAATTTTTTAAATCCTAAAATAGGCCTCTATTATAAAATTAATGATAGAAATGATTTTTATATTTCATATGCAAAAGCACAGAGAGAGCCAACTAGAGCTGATTATGAAAATGGAAACCCATACGCTGAAACTTTAAATGATTTTGAAATAGGATGGAAAAGAAAAAATAAAAACTCAAAGGTCAACTTAAATATATACTTTATGGACTATAAAGATCAATTGGTTTTGACTGGTGAGACTGATGGAGTTGGAAATAGAATAAGAGCAAATGTTGGTAACAGTTATCGATTAGGTTTGGAATTTGATGCAATATACTTTTTGTCTGATCGATTTATTGTAAATCCGAATTTTACCTTAAGTTCAAATAAGAATAAAGATTATTATTTTAATTATAATGGAGAATTAAAGAATTTTGGAGATACAAACCTGTCATTCTCTCCTGAATTAATTTTAGCTAATTCTTTGACTTATAAAATCACTGATGATTTTTCTGCTTTTTTAAATTCTAAATATATCGGGGAGCAATATATGTCAAACACTAATGTAGAAACATCTATATTAAATTCTTTTGTTGTCAATGATTTAGGATTTAAGTATAAATTCTCTATAAATGGACTGTTAGATGAAGTCTCACTAAATATATTAGTAAATAATGTGTTTGATTATAAATACGCAAGTCATGGTAATCATTATTTTTATGATTTAATGATAGACTCTGATCCTGAAACTATTAATACAATTGGAGGATCGAATTATTTTCCAATGGCTGATAGGAATTTCCTGATGGGAATAAATTTAAAATTTTAGTTAGAAATTCTTATAGTATTTCCATTTTTTTCTGAATAATATAATAACATGGGGTATTGACTATTATTATTGTTGGATAATATTTGTCCTGTAGCTAAACTGTATTTAAGCTCTTCGCAAGGGCATTTGGATTGGACACCCTCAATAATCATTGTAGAACATTGCGATGGGTATTGATTGGGACAACTAGCTTCCCAAGCCATAATTTGATCATTAATATTAAAAAGTAACAGACCTTTTATTCCTCCAGATGATAAATAAATAGAACCGCCACTATATTTTAAATTATCATACTGAGGAAGATTTAAGTTAATCACTTTTTCAAAAGAAATATCCTGAAGAAAAGGGTTGTCATTTAATTGATTTTTAGAACAAGAAATTATTTCAAAAAAAATAAATAAAAAAAATAGTTTATTGTAGTTCATTATATGATGAAAATAAGCAAAAATTAATACACTTAATAATTTTGTATATTTGTGATGTATCCCAATTAGCAGGGATTTTTTGTTTTTAAATATATAACGATGAGTGATGTTTCTTATTATACAAAAGAAGGTTTAAATAAATTGAGAGATGAATTAAATTATCTTAAGGATGTTGAACGACCTAAAGCTTCCAATGCAATTGGTGAGGCAAGAGATAAAGGAGATTTAAGCGAAAATGCTGAATATGATGCAGCTAAGGAAGCTCAAGGGTTATTAGAAATGAGAATTTCTAAAATGGAAGAAATTATGGCTAATGCTCGATTAATTGATGAGTCACAACTTGATACATCAAAAGCTCTAGTTCTCTCTAAAGTAGTAATCAAAAATTTAAATAATCAAATGCAAATGAACTATACTTTGGTAGCAGAAAGTGAAGCTGATTTGAAATCTGGAAAAATTTCTGTTAACTCTCCAATAGGTAAAGGATTATTAGGTAAAAAAGTTGGAGAAATTGCAGAAGTAACTGTTCCTAATGGCGCATTAAAATTTGAAATTATTTCAATAGACAGATAAAATTTTGGCATCAATTTTTACTAAAATTATTAACAATGAAATTCCTTGTTACAAAGTAGCAGAAACAGAGAATTGCTTTGCTTTTTTGGATATTAATCCAAATGCAGAGGGTCATACTTTGTGTATACCCAAACAAGAAGTGGATAATTTATTTGATTTAGATACAAAGTTATACAATGAATTAATGATGTTTTCAAAAAAAGTTGCCAAAGCTTTAAAAAAAGCTATTCCATGTGAAAGAGTTGCTATGTCGGTAATTGGATTAGAAGTTCCTCATGCGCATGTTCATTTAATTCCCATAAACGAAATGAAAGATGTTACATTTAGAAATAAAGTAACTTTGTCAAAAAATGAATTTCAAGATATAGCTAATAACATCAAATCTTATCTTTAAATTCAGCAAGGCTAATTATTATTTCAGTTCCTAAATTAACTTCAGATTTTTTAACATAAATATCACCATTATGATTTTGTGTTATTATTCTTTTAGCTAATGACAATCCTAAACCCCAACCTTTAATTTTAGTTGAATAACCAGAATTAAAAATTTTGTTTTGAATTTCTTTGTTTATTCCTTCTCCATTATCTTTAATTAGTATTTTAATTTCACTAGCTGATTTTAAAATAAAAAACTCAATAATTCCTTCACCTTTCATTGAATCAATACTGTTTTTAACTAAATTTTCTATTACCCAGTCAAAAAGCGTTTTATTAATTAAGCAATAAGCAGGACTCTTTAATGGCTTAAATTTAAATTTTATTAAAGAAGAATTCCTTTTTTTTAAATAGTTGATAATCGACTCTAAAGTATGGTTAATGTTTTCTTTTTTGAGAGTTACTTTATTTCCTATTTCAGAAAATCTTTCAGTTATCTTATTAAGTCTGTCTAAATCTTTTTCAATTTCAACAGTAATATTACTATCAACTTTTTTTTCTTTAAGTATAGTTGTCCAGCCTAATAAAGAAGATAAAGGGGTTGCTATTTGATGCGCTGTTTCTTTAGCAAAAGAAGCCCAAATTTTATTTTTATTTGAATCTATAGTTGATTTAAAATAATTTATAACAATTAAAAAGAAAAATAGTCCTACAATAAATAATGCTATTGGGTAATATTTTAATTTATTGAAAGTGGAAGAATTACCATAATACAATTTTTGACTAATTGTATCACTGAATTTAATTTCAATTGGTTTATTTTCTTTTGAGATTTTATTTAACGTGAATTTTAATTTATTTGAGTCAATAGCTTTAGAAGTGTTTTCAAAAATATTTTTATGAGATAAAATTTTTCCATTTCTATCAACCTGAATTATTGGATTTTCAAAATTTTTAGTTAAAATCATAAAAGTTAATTCTCCCAAATCATCTTCTAGATTTTTATTTTCTATGAAATTTTTCTGAGCTATAGCCCATAATTCAATTTTTCTTCTTTCTTCTTTCTTTGTAAAATCTATAATTTTTATTGTGTTTATTAAGATCAAACAAACACCAATAATTAGTCCTAAAAAAAGAATTATTCTTATTGTTGTATTTTTAAATTTACTTTTAAGCACAATTTGTTAATATTATCTAATATAAAAGTTTTTTTTCCTTTAATTAAGCTCTAAAATTTATTTAATTTTAAAAAAAATAATTTTATAATATGGACATATCAGGAAAATTGAAATTAGTGAATGATACTAAAGAATACGGAAGTAATGGTTTTAGAAAGCGTGAAGTCGTTATTACAACAGAAGAACAGTACCCACAGGATCTTTTAATTGAATTTATTCAAGATAAGTGTGATCTTTTAAATTCTTATAAAATGGGGGAGTCTGTAAAAATTGATATTAATTTAAGAGGAAGAGAGTGGGAAAGTCCTCAAGGAGAAATTAAATATTTTAATTCAATTCAAGGATGGAGAATAGAAAAGCTAATGTCTGATTCTGGCAGTAATGATATTCCCCCTGTTCCACCAGCAGAAGCTTTTCAGCCTGCTGATGAAGTAAATGAAAATGAGCCAGACGATTTGCCATTTTAAATTAAATGTATCAGTTAAATAGTCAACATATTTTTCCTTCTGCGTTATCTGCTAATAAAGAGGGGGTAGTTGCTATTGGAGGAGACTTGAGTCCGGAAAGAATATTAATTGCTTATAAAAATGGTATATTCCCTTGGTTTGAAAATGATGAATTTTTAGTTTGGTGGAGTCCAGATCCCCGAATGGTATTGTTTCCAGAAAAATTAAAAATTTCAAAATCCACAAAAAAATTTTTAAAAGACAATCCTTTTGAAATCACATTTAATAAATCTTTTATGGAAGTAGTTAATGCTTGTGCAAAAGTTAAAAGATTTGGACAGAATGGAACGTGGATAACAAAGGGTTTAATGGAAGCTTACAAGAAATTACATGATAAAGGACATGCTTTTTCTGTTGAAGTTTGGGAAAATTTTGAACTAGTTGGTGGACTTTATGGAATTGACTTGGGAAATGTTTTTTGTGGAGAAAGTATGTTTACTAAAACTAATAATGCAAGTAAAATAGCTTTTATTTATTTGGTAAAAGAATTGTCTAAAAATGGATATAAGTTAATTGATTGTCAGGTTCCAAGTGCTCATCTTAAAAGTCTTGGAGCTGAAGAAATCCCCCGCTCAGAATTCATAAAATATTTATTCTGATTTTTTTTGTATTATTTTTTCAAAATCTTCGATTTTTATAGCATTTTCTAATTTAAAATCCCCTATTGATGTTCTAATTAATTTATGAAGATAAGATCCCACTTTTAGTTTTTCCCCAAAATCATTTGCTATTGATCTAATGTAAGTTCCTTTGCTACATTCAATTTCAAAATCAACTAATGGAAGATTTATATTGGTAAGTTTAAACTTAGAAATATATATATCTCTTTGTTTTAATTCAACAGATTCTCCTTTTCTAGCATAATCATAAAGCTTTTTTCCATTCACCTTGATTGCTGAATAAATAGGAGGGGTTTGTTGAGATTTTCCTAAAAACTTTTTTGAAGTTAAATTCAATTTTTCTATATCAATATTTTTTATTGAACATTTTGATTCAATTGGAGTTTCTAAATCAAAGGATGGGGTAGTGGCTCCAATAAAAAAAGTTCCTGAGTACCCTTTTTTAGCACTTTGAAATTCAGTTATTTTTTTAGTTAATTTTCCAGTACATAATATTAATAAGCCCTCAGCTAATGGATCTAATGTTCCCGCATGACCAACCTTGATTTTCTTTATATCGAAAGATGATTTTATAAGCCATCTAATTTTGTTAACCACTTGAAAAGAAGTCCAACCTATTGGCTTATTTATTAAAAGTAATTCTCCATTAATAAAAGAGTCTCTATTAAAGTCCATTATTTAAGGAGTAAAAAATAATAATTGAACCTATGATACAGCAATAAATAGAAAAGTAATATAATTTACTTTTTTTAACCAATAAGATCATCCATTTACATGCAAAAAGACCAGTAATAAAAGCTGATATAAAACCTAATAATAAGGAAATGACATCAAAGTTTTCAAAACTCAATCCATGATCCAATAATGATTTAGCCATGCTTCCAAGAATTACTGGAATTACCATTATAAAAGAAAATCTTGCAGCTTTTTCTCTGTCTATACCCATAATAACAGCTGATGCTATAGTTGCTCCGCTTCTAGAAATTCCAGGTAAAATCGCAATAGCTTGAGCTAAACCAATTAAGAAACTGTTTTTAAAACCAATTTCATTTTGTTTTAATTTCAAAAAGTCCGAAAGAAATAATAACAAAGCAGTTATGTAAAGCATAGATCCAACTAGAATAAGATTTCCATCAAAAAAAGAATTTATAGTTTCTTTAAAAAATAACCCAACAAATACTGCAGGAATCATTGAAATTAGTATTGATATGGAAAAATTATGTGATTCATTATATTTTTTGTCAAATAATCCGCTAATTATCTTCCAAAGATCTTTTCTGAAAAAGAAAATGGTGCTAAAAGCTGTTGCAGTATGTAGAACAATGGTAAAAAGTATATTTTCTTCTTCTGAAAGATTGTTTATTTTAAAAAATATTTCTTTAAAAATTTCTAAATGTCCACTCGATGAAATAGGTAGAAATTCTGTTAAACCTTGCACTATTCCTAAAAGAATAGATTCAATGTAATCCATTTATTTTTTATTTGGATTTAAAAGAATGGCATAAACTTGAATTGCAAATCCAATTAAAACTAATGTAGGTGCCAGTCTAATTCTTCTGAAATTATAAATTTCAGGATTGAAGACATTTGGATCATCACTTCCTCCTCCTGACATCAAAATAAAGCCTAGAATAATAAAACATAGTCCTATTGACATTACTAGATAATTTTTTTTCTCAAAAATGAAATCTTCTTTCAGGTTTTTATTTTTTTTCATTAGTATAATTGTTCAATTTTTAATTTTAAAAACCTTTGAGTTGCAAGAAAGGTACAAATAGAGGTTATTACTATACTAAAAATTAGTATAGATGCAAATAAAGTGATTATTAAAAAAATATCATTTAATAAGTTTAAATCTTGATATAAATTTTCAATATAATATATTGAAAAACTAAGCATGCCTATAGCAATTAGAGATCCTACTAATCCAAGCTTTATATGAGTAGCTATAAATGGCCTTCTAATAAAACCTTTCGTTGCACCAACTAATTGCATTGTTTTAATTGTCATTCTATTAGAATATATAGAAAGTCTAATAGAACCATTAATTATAACTATCGAAACAATTAAAAAAAAAGAAGCTAGAACCAAAATCCAAAATTTAATCTTAATTAGATTATCATTTATTAAAGAAATTAATGGTGCATCATATGAAATTTCATCAATGAATTCTAGTTTTTCAAACTCTAGGGATATTTCTTTAAAAACAGACGAGTTGACATAATCAAATTTTAAAAAGACATCTATGGAATTAAGCAGAGGATTAGATCCGTAAAATTCTAAAAAATTTTCACCAATTTCATCTATTAATATTTCTGCTCCTTTTTCTTTTGATATATAATGAACAGATTTTGTGTAAGGTTTTAAATTTATTTTTTTTTGTAATTGAACTGTTTCAATTTTTTTGGCATTATTATTAAAATAGATTGTAATAGGAATTTTTTCCTTAAAGTCATGTGATATTTTCCTAGCATTAAAAGCGAGTAAAAAAAATGCCCCCATTATATATAGAACGATAGAGATACTTATTGTAACAAAAAAATAAGACGATAGTAACCTTCTGTTTTTAATCAAAAATATTATTTTAGTATATGGTAAAAATAAGAAACCTTTTTAATTGTTGTTAACTCATTTAAACTTTTCCTAGTTCATACAATAAATGTATTTTTGTTGTTTAATTCTTATGACAGTTTACGATTTTATTAATATTGAAGCAAAGTGGCAAAAATACTGGTCAGAAAATCAAGTATTTAAAGTTAATAATTATAGTAATCTTCCAAAGTATTATGTGATGGATATGTTTCCTTACCCCTCTGGTGCAGGTCTTCATGTTGGGCACCCTTTAGGATATATTGCTAGTGATATTTATTCTCGATATAAAAGACATAAAGGATTTAATGTTTTGCATCCTCAGGGTTATGATTCGTTTGGATTGCCAGCTGAGCAATATGCAATTCAAACAGGAAGACATCCGTTAGAAACAACAAATGAAAATATTTTAAAATATAGAACTCAACTAGATAGATTAGGTTTTTCTTTTGATTGGTCCAGAGAAATTAGGACATCAAATAAAGATTATTATAAATGGACTCAATGGATGTTTATTAAACTTTATAATTCCTGGTTTGATTTTGATTTAAATAAAGCTAGATCTATTGAAGAATTAATTTTAATTTTTCAAAAAAATGGAAATACTAATCTCAACGCATCTAAAAGCGAACCTTTAGAAGAGTTTAATTCTAATCAATGGAATGATTTTTCAGAATTAAAAAAAGAAAAATTATTATTAAAATACAGAATGGCTTTTCTATCTGAAATTGATGTGAATTGGTGTCCTAAATTAGGTACTGTTTTGGCAAATGATGAAATAATTGATGGGTTGTCAGAAAGAGGAGGATATGAAGTAATCAGAAAAAAAATGACCCAATGGAGTATTAGAATTTCTGCTTATTCTAATCGTTTACTTTCTGGTTTAGAAGATATAGATTGGCCTGATCCATTAAAAGAAATGCAAAGAAACTGGATAGGAAAGTCCGAAGGCGCACTAGTTAAGTTTGATATTTTAAATTTTGATAAAAAAATTGAAGCCTTTACAACTAGAGCAGATACAATTTATGGAGTAACTTTTGTTACACTAGCTCCGGAACATTCTTTAGTTGAATTAATAACTTTGGAAGAAAATAAAGATTTAGTAAAGAACTATATTTTAGAATCTAGTAAAAAAACTGAAAGAGAAAGGTTATCAGATGTTAAAACTATAACTGGTGTTTTTACTGGTGCCTACGCTTTACATCCTTTGACGAATAATAAAATTCCTATTTGGATTTCAGATTATGTTTTAGCAGGATATGGAACGGGAGCTGTAATGGCAGTTCCGTGTGGTGATCAAAGAGATTATAATTTCGCTAAATTCTTTAATCTTCCGATAGTAAATATTTTTAAAGACATTGATATTTCTAAAGAAGCCTTCAAAGAAAAACATAGCTTTATTTTAACTAATTCAGAAGAATTAAATGGTCTAGATTTTAAAAAAGGATTTGATTTAGCAATTGAAAAATTAGAAAAGATAAATAAAGGAATACATAGCGTTAACTATAAGTTAAGAGACGCAGTATTTAGTAGACAAAGATATTGGGGGGAGCCTTTTCCTGTTTATTATAAAGACAGTATGCCAGTGATGATTTCTGAAAAGTATTTACCTATAGAACTTCCAGATGTTGATAAATATTTGCCTACGGAAGATGGGAAACCTCCTTTAGGTAATTCAAGTGATTGGGCTTGGGATACTTTAAAAAATAATATTGTTAGTAATAAATTTATAGACAATGAAACAGTTTTCAGAATGGAACTTAATACCATGCCAGGATGGGCAGGGAGTTCATGGTATTTTAATAGATATATGGATCCTAACAATGAAAATGAATTTGCTTCTAATAAATCTTTAGATTACTGGAAAGAAGTGGATTTATATATTGGAGGAAGCGAACATGCAACAGGACATTTATTATACTCTAGATTTTGGCAATATTTTTTATATGACTTAAACTTAGTTCCAGTAAAAGATTATGCTAAAAAATTAATTAATCAAGGAATGATTCTTGGTAATAGTGCTTTTATATACAGGTTAAATGGCACTAATACTTATATCTCAAAGGAACTAGTTAACGAGAAAAATGTTCAGTTAATCCATATTGATGTCAGGTATGTTAATTTTAGTAATGAATTAGATTTAGAAGGATTAAAAAAATGGCAATCCCATTTTAAAAATGCAAAATTTGAATTTAAAAATAATAAATTTTTCGTGCATAGAGAGGTCGAAAAGATGTCTAAATCTAAATATAATGTGGTTAGTCCAGATGAAATTTGTAATAAATATGGTGCGGATACTTTAAGGTTATATGAAATGTTTTTGGGACCTATTGAACAGGCTAAGCCATGGAATACTGCTGGTATAACTGGAACGTTTTCATTTTTAAAAAAGTTTTGGAGTTTATTTCATCAAAACGAAAAGTTCAATGTGTCAAATGAAAAACCTTCTAATGAAAGTTTAAAAGTTCTACATAAGACTATAAAGAAGATAAATGAAGATATCGAGAACTTTTCTTTTAATACATCTGTTAGTGCATTTATGATTTGTGTTAATGGATTAAACGCTATAAAATGTAATAACCGATCAGTTTTAGAATCTTTATGCGTTTTATTGTCTCCGTTTGCTCCTCATATCTGTGAAGAAATTTGGAGTAAGTTGGGTTATAATGAATCAATTTCATTTGTTAATTATCCCGAGTTTAATTCTGATTATATTAAAGAAGACACTATCGAATATCCTGTTTCTTTTAATGGTAAGCTTAAGTTTAAATTAATTCAAGAAACATCATTAGGTATTGAGCAAATAAAACAAAATATTTTGAGAGATCAGAGAACAAATAAATATTTAGATGATCGTGACATAAAAAAAATTATAATAGTTTCAAAAAAGATAATTAATATAGTTTGTTGATTATGGCTTTTAATGTTGAAATAATTGGATTTTTTGCTGCTATATTAACTACATTAGCTTTTGTTCCTCAAGTTTATCAAGTATGGAAATCTAAATCTAATTCAGGACTTTCTTTGACTACCTATTTGATGTTTATGATAGGAGTTTTTTTGTGGCTTATTTATGGTATTGTTATCGATAGTATCTCAATGATAATAGCAAATAGTATTACTGTATTTTTATCATTGATCATTATTTATTTTATAATAAAGTCTAAAAAATCTAATTAATGGTAATTTGTCTATCAATCTGTTGTTCCAAGGAAATAAATGTTTCTGTTCTAGACACTCCTTCAATAGATTGAATTTGATTGTTTAACATATACATAAGATGCTCATTGTCTTTACATAAAACCTTTATTAATATGCTCCAATTTCCTGTAGTATAGTGACACTCAAGGATTTCAGGAATTTTTTTCATTAACTTAATAGCCTCTTTATTTCTTTCAGCTTTATCAAAGTAAACTCCTATAAATGCTAAAGTTGAGTATCCAAGTGCTTTGGGGTTTAGTTTTAATTGATGACCTGAAATTAGATTAGATTTTTCTAATTTTCTAAGTCTTTGATGAATAGCCGCACCAGATATTCCTATTTTTCTAGATATTTCTAAAATTGGCATTCTTGAATTATTTGTTAATTCAATGAGAATTTTTTTATCTATACCATCTATTTTCAATACTTTTTTATTTATTTAGAACAATATCAATTGCGATTCGTTTACTCGAACCGGAAGAACCTAATTTACTAATTAATTGGTCATATTTTATTAAGATATCTTTTCTTTTATTTAAATCTAATATATTTTTAAGTTCTTTAGTTATGTTTTGTTTGGTACAATTGTTTTGAATTAATTCTTTAACAATTTCTTTATTCATAATTAAATTAACAAGCGAAATGAATTTTATTTTTATAAATATTTTTGCTAATAAAAAACTTAGTAAACTACTCTTGTAGCAAACAACTTGAGGAACTTTTAATATAGCTGTTTCTAAAGTTGCTGTACCACTAGTTACTATTGCAGCTTTAGACATAGACAGAATTTGATATGTTTGATTTTTTATAATAATTACATTTTTATTTTTAATTATATTTTTATAATAACTTATTTCAATGTTTGGAGCGGAAGCTATTATAAATTGATAATCAGTAAAATCATCAATTATATCCACCATAATTGATAATATTTTTTTTATTTCTTGTTTTCTGCTTCCAGGAAGAATAGCTATAGTAGGTTTTTTAGATTGTATATTATTTTTTTTAATAAAATCTGTATTTCCAATTTTTGTAAAGTTCTTTATACTATCTAGTAATGGGTGACCTAAATACTTTACTGGAAAATTATGTTTGATTTCAAAAAAATCTTTTTCAAATGGAAGAATTACGTATAGGTAATTAATATACTTTTTGATTTCATGAATTCTATTTTCATTCCAGGCCCATATTTGAGGAGCAATGTAATAGTATGTTTTAAAATTGTTTTTATCAGATTTTGCCCACTTAGCAATCCTAAGGTTAAACCCAGGGTAATCAATAAATATAATTTTATCAGGATTAAAGTTTAATATGTCTTTTTTACAAAAACTAATATTATTTAAAATAGTTCTGAGATTTACCATTACTTCATAAAATCCCATAAATGCTAATTCTTTGTAATGTTTTATAATTTTAGCTCCAGCCTTTTTCATTTTATTTCCTCCCCATCCTCTAATTTCTGCTTCTGAATCAATTTTAATTATTTCGTTAATTAAATTAGATCCATGTAAATCACCAGAAGCTTCACCAGCTATAATATAATACTTCATATTTCAGTTTATATTTTCCATTTGTTTAATTCCTTGATATTTGAGTGATCAGTCATATCAAATTTTACAGGAACTACTGAGATATATCCGTTTTTTAAAGCCCATTCATCAGAATCTTCTCCCTTATCGTGATTAAAAAGTTCACCTGTTAACCAATAATACTCTTTTCCTTGAGGACTTTTTCTTTTATCAAATTTTTCAATCCAATATGCTTTGGCCTGTCTACAAATTTTTATTCCTTTTATATCTTTTTTTAATAATTTTGGAAAATTGACATTTAAAGCATTTCCTTTAGGAATTCCCTCCTTTAAAGCAGCAATAGTTATTTTTTTGATGAAAGTTTTTATTGCGTTAAAATCTGCATTCCATCTATAATCTAATAATGAAAAGCCAATTGCAGGAATACCTTCTATAGTGGCTTCTAAAGCAGCACTCATAGTCCCTGAATAGATAACATTAATTGATGAATTTGATCCATGATTTATTCCCGAAACACAGATGTCCGGTTTTCTTTCTAAAATTTCATTAACACCCATTTTAATACAGTCAGCAGGAGTCCCAGAACAAGAATATTCAATTTGAGGTCCATTATCTATTTTAATTGAATCGCAATGTAAAGTAGAATTAATTGTTATAGCATGACCCATTGCTGATTGAGGGCTATCAGGAGCAACTACCACAACGTCGCCTAATTCATTCATAACAGAAATTAAAGCTCTAATTCCTGGTGCTGTAATTCCATCATCATTTGTTACTAATATTAAAGGTTTTTTTGACATTTATTAATTTTCATTAAAAGTACTTAAAAGAAAATGTTTTTAGAATTTATCTTTGAGTCCAAATTTCATAAATTGGATCTCCTTTGCTACTGAATCCTTTGTGATGCCATTCATTATTTAATAGTTCGTAGTTAAATTTTAAACTGAGTCCTACTTTAGAATCATCTCTAGAGAAGAAGTCTATATTCTCAACATATTCTCCATCAATAGTTGTATAAGTTCCTCCTCCAGTTCCCATGAATTTTTTAGTCTCTGTATTATAAGCTATCCATTGAAACCTAGAGCCAGATAAAATTTTCATAGTTTTTCTTGGCCTACTAGTATCTCTTAATTGTTTAACTCCGCCCCTTATTCTACCCGACATCAACCAAGGACCTTCAAGTTTTCCAGGAGTTCCATTATCTATTCTTTTGAATTTCATTCCACTATCAACAATTGCCATAATAGAATCATTAATTTGGACTTTAAAAGTAACTTCTGTACCTACACGATCAGAATTATTAGTATCAAACTCTACCTTTTCTGTCATGGTGTCACCATTTAAATTCCAGGTACCACCATTAGAATAAATAAATTGACCAGTTTTTGAATCATAGGTACTAATCACTTGAAATCCATCTGAAAAAATTACAACACTTTTTAGTTCTGCCCCATTTTCAGATGTATGATGTCTTTCCCAAGCTCCGATAAAACTTTGAGCATTAACATTAGTTATCAAGAGATTATAAATTAATAAAATAATTATTTTTTTCATTTTTTTTCATTTAAATATGTGATTACTTTTTTAGTAGCTCCTTGATTTGATTTGATATAATTGTAATTAATTTCTCCCATTTCATCTCTTTTATCATTGGATTGAATTAATTCATTAATTTTTGTTTTAAAAGAATCATAGTTCCTTATACTTATTATTCCATTTAAATTGATTAGATCTGAAACTTCCGGAAATTTTTCAAAGGTCTTTCCAATCACTACTGGTATCTTAAATACAGCTGGTTCTAATGTATTGTGTAATCCTGTATTCCCCATTCCTCCTCCAACATAAGAAATATCAGCATAAGCATATAATTTTGTTAGCAATCCTACACTGTCAACAAAAATTATATCGATATTTTGAAAATTTTCAGAATTTAATTCTGATAATAATATTGAATTTGATTTGACTTTTTGTTGAATTTTTTCAATATACTTTAAATTAATTTGGTGAGGAGCTATGATCCAACAAGTATCATTGAATAGATGGGAATTAATAAATTTTAAAATCAAATCATCATCTTCCTTCCAAGTACTTCCAGCTACTATACAGGTTCGAGAATTTTTAAATTCATTTACAAATGAAACTTCATTGTTTTGATCTAATAATGTCATAACTCTATCATATCTTGAATCACCCATTATTGAACAATTGTTGAAATTAAACTTAGAAAGCACTTTCATTGAATTATTGTTTTGAACAAACAAATGTGAAAATGATTTTAAAATTTTTCTCATCCAAAATCCGTAAAATTTGAAAATCCAATGATTTTCTCTAAATAAACCTGCAATTAAATAAGTGGGAATATTTCTTTTTTTTAGAGATAGTAAAAAATTTGGCCAAAATTCATATTTAACAAATAATGCTATATCCGGTTTTATAATATCTAAAAATCTATTGGCATTTTTATAGGTATCTATTGGTATGTAAACTGTTAAATCACTTATTGGATTGTTTTTTCTAGCGTTATATCCAGAAGAAGAAAAAAAGGATAGTACAATTTTATGATTTTTATAAAGAGATTTGATTTCTTTAAAAACAGGTAGACCTTGTTCATATTCACCTAATGAAGCTACATGAATCCAAATGTATTTTTCACTCTTTGAAATTTCTTTTTGAAGTACTTGAAAAACATTTTTTCTTTCATTAATGAATTTTCTAATTTTTAAATTAAAAATTTTTAAGATGGATAATAAAACCATCACTTTTATCATCAATAAATTATATAGTGTACTCATATCATTTAATACAACACTAAAGTAGTATTTTGTAAATATATTTAATTTTAAACTGCGTATTTTATTATTTTTACACAAAATCATAATATGAAAAAAATCCAAATGGTAGATTTACAAACTCAATATGAGTTTATAAAAAATAAAGTTGACGCTTCTGTTTTAAAAGTTTTTCAAAAAGGCACATTTATAAATGGACCATCAGTTTCACAGTTTCAAAGTAATTTGGAATCTTATTTAAACGTAAAACATGTTATTCCATGTGCTAATGGAACAGATGCTCTTCAAATTGCCCTAATGAGTTTAGATTTGAAACCAGGTGATGAAATAATTACTTCTGATTTTACATTTGCAGCTTGCGTTGAAGTTATTGCTTTATTAAAACTGAATCCTGTTTTAGTAGATGTTGATTTGGAAACTTTTAATATAGATTGCAACAAAGTTATTAAAGCAATTACTCCTAATACCAAGGCTATAATTCCTGTTCATTTATTTGGTCAAGTTGCAAATATGGAAGAGATCATGAATCTTGCAAAAGCTAACAACTTATTTGTAATAGAAGATAATGCACAAGGAATGGGTTCTGTATTCGAATTTTCTAACAATAATAAAATTAAATCTGGAACTATAGGCGATTTGGGTACTACTTCTTTTTTTCCGTCAAAAAACCTTGGTTGCTATGGAGATGGAGGAGCTATTTTTACTAACAATGATGATTTGGCATATATTATTCGCGGCATAGTAAATCATGGTATGTATAAAAGATACCATCATGATGTTGTTGGGGTTAATTCAAGGTTAGATAGTATTCAGGCTGTTGTTTTAAACGCTAAATTGCCTCTTTTAGATTTTTATAATGAAAGAAGAAAGGAAGCAGCTCTATTATATACAAGCAGATTAGAGAGTAATGAATGTTTAATTACACCAAACGTAAAGGGTGATAGTCAGTCCCATGTTTTTCATCAATATACCCTTAGGATTATAAATGGAATGAGGGATGCATTAGCCAAGTATTTATCAGATTTAAAAATTCCTTTTGGAATTTATTATCCTATTCCATTACATCGACAAAAAGCTTATTTAGATAAAAGATATGATGAGAAGGATTTTAAGATTTCTAATTTAATGAGCGAACAAGTTATTTCTCTTCCAATGCATTCTGAACTAGATGAAGATCAGATAGATTTTATTTGTGAAAAAATAAATGAGTTTTTTAAAGATCAGGAAAACTAGTTGCTAAGTTTCTATCAATTTTATTTACTAATCCTTGAAGAACTTTTCCTGGACCAATTTCAATAAATTCAGTTGTTCCATCTTTAATCATTTGATTAACACTTTGAGTCCATTTAACAGGTGAAGTTAGTTGAGAAATTAAATTTTCTTTTATTTTTTCTAAAGATTTCTCGCCAATCCCATTTACATTTTGGTATATTGGACATATTGGTTGATTAAAGTAAGAATTGTTTATTGCAATTGATAATTTTTCTTTTGCATCTTCCATTAATGGAGAATGAAATGCTCCGCCAACAGGAAGTATTAAAGCTCTTCTAGCCCCAACTTTAGTTAGCTTTAAACAAGCTTCTTTAATTGCATTTACTTCTCCAGAAATTACAACTTGACCAGGGCAATTATAATTAGCGGCTACTACAATCCCATATGTTTCATGACAAATTTTCTCAATTACTTCATTTTCAAGAGCCAAGATAGCTGCCATGGTTCCTTTTGTGTTTTCACATGATTTTTGCATTGCTTTCGCTCTTATTGCAACTAGATTCAAACCTTCTTCAAAGCTTAAGACACCAGCAGCTACAAGAGCAGAAAATTCTCCAAGTGAATGTCCTGCTACCTTATCAGGCTTAAAAGAATTCCCAATAATTTTTAATATTGCCATCGAGTGAATGAAAATAGCTGGTTGAGTTACTTTTGTCTGAGTTAATTCTTTAGAAGTTCCATTAAACATAATCTCAGAAATATTGAACCCTAAAACCTCTTCGGCATTTGTAAACATTTCTTTAAGTACAGTATATTTTTGATAAAGGTCATGGCACATTCCTGGAAATTGTGATCCTTGACCTGGGAAAACGTATGATTTCATTTAGTTATTTTTTATCGTACCTAATAAAGGTGAAGTCGTAATTGTGTTTTTCATCTTTTAATCTTTTTTCTCTAGATACTTCTTTCCATATGTTGTCATTAATTTCTGGAAAATAGGCATCGCCATCTATTTCTGTATGCACCCTAGTTAGCTCAATTCTATCGGCAATTTTAATAGCAATATTATAAATTTCACCTCCACCAATAATGAAGGGCTGATTATCATCAACTGTTTTTTCTAAAGCTTGATTAAGTGAATGGACTACAATGGCATCATTTGCTATGTAATCAGTTTTTCTAGTTATAACAATGTTTGTTCTATTTGGTAAAGCTTTAGGCATTGATTCAAATGTTTTTCTTCCCATTATTACTACATGACCTTTTGTAAGATCTTTAAAGTGTTTTAAATCGTCAGAAAGATGCCAAATGAGTTTATTGTCTTTACCAATAACATTATTTTCGCTTGCAGCTGCTATTAAGGTTATTAGATTTTTAGGATTATTATGATTAAATAATTCTGATTCTGCTTTAATTCTAGCTTCTTTTTCAAATTCTGCTTTTATTTTAGCAATTTGTATCTCTTGTTTTTGAACAAGTTTTTTTATTTGTTCTTTCCCCCAATTTTCTCCCATAAAACGATTTGTAATGTAAACGTTATATGTATGAGATAATAGCACTAAAACCCAAAAGGCACTTAACCAATATGACCAAGGATAGTTATATAAAATAATTTCTTCTTTAATTCCAAAAAGAATATTGATAATCAATAAAGAAGCAATCCCAAATAACATTACAGAAAAATGAAAAAACAATCTTTTTTTTTGTTTTACTCTTTTTTGAGCAGTTTCTACAAGGTTGATTTGTTCTTGGTCAATATTGGGATTACTTTTACTTTTAAATAGCATAAAAAGCTTAAAAATATTAATTAGTAAAAGTAAGATTTTAAAAACAAATTATTTAATCTAGAATATTTTAAAATGAAATTCCCAGTTCTAAACAATTGTGTTTATTTGGATACCGCAAGATCAGGGCTTTTATATAATGAACTTGAAACCTGGAGAAATAATCATGATAAGGAGTTTCTTGAAGGTGGTAGCCAGTTTAGGTTTAACCATGAAGAATTTTTAGAAGAGGTAAGAAGTGGAGTCTCTAATTTTTTTAATGCCAGTAGTCATCAGGTTTATTTAACTCACAATTTTTCTTTAGGATTTTCTTCACTATTAAGAACATTTGATTTAAATCAAACTTTTCTACTAATAAATAATGATTATCCATCTATAATTCATCAAGTTCAAATGGCTGGATTTAAACATTTTTTTGTTGATAATTCATATGATCTTGAACAACAAATTTTAAATGGAATTGAAAAGTATAATCCTAAGATACTTGTATTATCACTAGTTCAGTATATAAATGGAACATTAATTGATTTAGGACTTTTTAAAAAAATAAAAAATTCTTTTCCAGACCTTTTAATTATTGTAGATGGCACTCAATACTGTGGGACGAAATATTTTGATTTTAATACTTCTCAAATTGACATTTTAATTTCTAGTGGTTACAAATGGCTATTAGGGGGATATGGAAATGGGTTTATTATAAAAAGAAAGAACGTTAATGCAGCATTTAATGGAATTAAAAAATCTATAACTAACAATCAAAAATTTTATTTAAATCAGATTTTTGAACCTGGTCATCATGATACTTTTAACTTCGGAAGTCTTTTATTTTCATTAAAAACGATTTCAGATTACGGTATTGATAAAATTGAAAAAAAAATTAATGAGCTATCAGAGTATGCAAAAAAAAGACTATTAGAAAAAAATCTTTTAGATTATCAAGTTAGTAATAGAACTAAACATTCAAATATATTTAATTTAAAAGGAGATGAAATTTTATATAATAAGTTAATTAGTAATAAAATAATTTGCTCTCGAAGAGAGGATGGAATAAGAATAAGTCTAAATTTTTATAACAAAATAGAAGAAATTGACTATTTATTAAGTTTTTTTAAATAGTATTTAATCAATTACTATAAAAGTAGAAACACCAGAATCTGAAGTGCTGCCATGATTATCTTTTGTAACAATTTTCCAATAATAGGTTCCCGGGTCGTTTAATGTCACAGTTCTTTTAGTGGCTGTATAATTAGAAGAATATACTGTCGATCCATTATTTTGATCTAAGTAAACATCAAAAGTATGGCTATCTCCAGTGTCTATATCAGAAAAGGACCATGAAAGTTGTATTGCTCCTGCATTTACAGTTGCACCAGGTTTTGGAGCTAGAATATCTGCTGGAAAGGGGGCGTGATTTTTTTGAGGCTCTCCTGATAAATAAAATTTCCATTTTGTACTGCTTGCTGTGGACGTACTCGTATTAGTGGAAATAATGTACCATGAATATGGGTAACCCTTAGTTAAAGTAACTTCTGCACTTGTAGAAGTGGTAGTTTGTGATATTGATTCAGAAGTTAATAGATTTTTAATTACTAAAGTATAAGAATCTGTATTGTCAGATTTGTTCCATTCAAACTTAACAGCATCTACTTCTAAACACTCAGAATTATTGGCAGGTTTTGAAAGCGTTGCTGCTGAAGGAGCCACTGGTCCTGGGGGATCAACTGGTCCACCACCACCACCTCCATTACCACCTCCATCTGAGCCGCCAGAGCAAGATATTAATGCTATTGAAAAAACATAAAAGGATAAAATTAATATCTTTTTCATTTTCTTATTACTTTAATGGTTTTATTGATTGTTTCAGAGTTCACATTTAAAATATAAAGTCCTGATTTAATACTAGAAAAAGAAACGTCAATGGATCTTGAATATGGCACTTGATCGTTTTTAGTCCAAATCACTCTTCCTGTGATATCAAAAAGGGTGATATTTATGTCTTTATCATTACCTCCAACCCATAATTTTGATGATGAATTAGCTGGATTAGGACTTAGTAAAATATCTTCAGAAACAAAGACTATTTCTTCATAAACTCCTTGACATTCTAGGTTCGTTGTAACTTTAATAGTATTGATTCCTGGGCTTAATGAAAGATCAATTTTATTATCATAAGTAGTAATTAAATTACCATTTAAAAGTATGTTATACTTAGTTCCACCTGCAAGATTTAGTGAAGCTTGTCTATTTTCTCTATTAATAGAAGAAAGAACACTAAGATCAACAGGTTCTTCAATAGTTACATTGAAACATTGATTTAGTTTAGGGAAAGCTTCAGTGGTTAAACAAACTTTATAAGCACCAGCTTTTAAACTTGCTAAAGACCAATCAGAACCTGTGATGGATTCTGGCGTATGGCTAAAACCAGTCGGACTACCAGTAACAGCTACAGTAAAAGGTAGACTGAAGTCTCCTTTTATAGTTATTTTGATTGTTCCATTGTCTGAGCTCCTACAAGTTTCATCTGTATGTTCTAAAGTAAAAGTGTCACTTGGAAGAGGGTTAGGGTCACAAACATCTCCAAAACCATCTCCATCAAAGTCTTTTTGATCCGTATTAGCTGTATTAGGGCAATTATCAACATCATTTTTAATTCCATCATTATCAAAATCATTAGAAAGTACTTCTAAACTTATACCGACAGGGTCAATGGTTTGTCCAACTGCAGTAGCAACTATTTGTAAAGGATAAGTTTTAGCTTCAGCATTTTCATCAATGGTTAATTCAAAAGAGATTTCACCATTTTCATTAATATCTATTTTTTTTGATGGGGTATACACAATAGATGTGTTGGCTGGTAATCCGGTAATTGAAAATTCTGTTTCAGCATTATAAGCTGAAAATACTCTGTATTTAACTTTAAAAGTTCCTTTATCTCCTTGACTTATTTTTATACTAGTTTCTGTAGAATTTAACTGAAGCATAGGCCCATCAGAAGAAAAATATGAGGAGAAAACGCCTCTTCCATAGGTTGCAGCAAATACTGCATAATCATCTCTAAGATCAAGATCAGTAACTCTAACATCACTCATTCCATTAAAGCCTTGATTCCAAGTTGGTGAATTATCTTTAAAGTTTTTAGTATACCAAACCCCTAAATCAGTTCCAATAATAACTTCATTTAAAACTATCGGATTTTGTAAAATAGTTCGAACGGGCAAATCAGGCAAATCACCTTCTTTATTAGCCCAAGTATTTCCTCCGTCAGAAGAATAAAATACATTTTTTACAGCATAATTATGGAAGGTAATTAAAATTTCATTTTCATTAATTCCAAATTCAATATCTGAAACACTACCTAAAAATTCATTTCCAGAAATATTAGTCCATTTAGCAGCATTTGTGTTAGCATTTTCTACTTTAAAGACATTGCCATTTTCAAGGCCCACCATAAGAGTTGAAGTATCTGTTCCAAATGGAGAAACGGTTAATGCAGATACATTAGCAAGCATTTGAGAGCTACTTAAAATAATTTTAGGAGCATTAGTAGTTCTGTCAGCTTCTAAAAAATTATCCCAACTGTGATAAGCAGCAATTTCATAATTACCCGAATTAGAATAATTAGAATAAATAACTCCTAATTTAGAATCTAATGCTTGAACTGTTATGAAATCACCGTTAGAAGTACTTTCACCATTTATTTGAAACAATTGATTAGAGTTGAAATCATAAACTTCAACAGCTTTATTGTATACATAGTTAGTTACATAATATCTTTTATCAAGGTTTTGAGAGAACATAGAAGCAGCTCCATCTCCTCCAGAGACATCAGAACCTCTACTAATAGAATTATTTTTATTTGCTAATAATTGAGTTCCGTTATCTTGCGCTCCTGCCAAGAATACATCTGTCATTCCACTTATAGTAATCGTGTTTTGTAATCTTGTTGATAAATCTCTACCAGAAACTGTTTCTGTTGAATCTTTAAACATTTCTGATGGCGCAACTCCAATAGTATAAAATTGACTAGTTACATAATTATTATTCCTTGAAGCAATCATTTCACTTCCATCTACTTGAGTTTTGCTAAAATAAATTCCTCCATCATTTCCAAATACTTTTTTTGATGAGTCAAAATTTCCAAATGCAGCTCCATGTTGATCGGCATGAGCATAGAGCTGACCAAAGCCTCCATACCAATGTGAGAATTGATTCCATGGATTTCCTCCAGCTGAGTTTACAGCTCCAGTGGTTGATTTGAATAAATCAATTCCTCCAGCAAAAACAGTATTAGAATTGCTAGGATCGGACTCAATTAATAAATCGTAAAAAGCCTGATCTCTAGTAAAATCATCATCATCAATATTTCCATCAGCATCACTAGGCAAAGTAATTACAGTAGGTGTTGAGCTAAATCCATCAGAAGATTTAATAATTGTAACAGGATTTGCAGCAGCTAGTGCATAGATAGTTCCATTAGAAGCTATTTCTAATTCTGTTCTTCTGCCGTTTTCAATGGTGTATTTTTTTATAAAGCCAGTCATACCAGAATTAGAAACAAGAATAGTTCCTCCACCTGTGCCTTTAAAATTATTAGTTGTAGATACCCATAATTTATTATTATTTGGGTCTAATTCTAAGTCCATAGGCTGATAAAGTGTAGTTGAGCCATCTAGGTAAGCTGGCACTTTTATCCAAGTTGTTCCTTGATCAAGAGATTTCCAAATTCCATAATCATCTACTCCGAATATGTGACTAGCAGCATCTCTATGACTAGAAACACCAGCAGCTATATATATTTCTGAATTACCCCCGTTGTTTCTTACAACTACATCATTTATATAGAAAATCCCTGGAATAACTGTAGTTCCATATGAAGTTAGATTTTGTTGTGAAAGGGAAACAGTAACTGTGCCATTTTGCAGATTTTGTTTAAGTTTATTTCCATCGTTAGTTGAAATCATTACTGATGGAATATTAATATCACCAGCCCCCTCAGTTCCTCCCATTACAATTGGAGCTTGAGTCCAGTCAGCGTTAGAACCATCGTTTCGGTTAATTACAATTACCGCTTTTGCACCAGCATCTTGAGCTACTTTAACTTTATCTATAAATGGACAATCTCCTCTATCTATTAATGCAACTTTTCCACTCATGCTTGTTGCATTTTCTGATGTAAGACCTTGGCAAGCATCAGAAGTTGTTCCACCAATTCCATCTGATTCATCTCCTACTGTTGAACCATCATCAGCTAGCAATAAATCTGCAATAATTGGATCTTTGGAAAGAGATGGGCCAAAGGCTGCAGCCACATAGTTGAAAGGACCAACATCTTCAATATTAGTAACCTCAATAGAATTCCCCTCACTTATATAAACTTGTTCTGTATCAGATTTACCTCCAAAAACATTGTTCCATGTTATTCCTGAATCAGAAGATTTCCATAACCCATTTCCTAATGCCTCTGCACCAGTATATGATTCTCCAGTTCCAACATAAAACACTTTCGTGTCATTTGGGTCATAAGTGATTGAAGAAACAGGAATATTATCAGGAATACCTTTAGTAATATGCATCCATTCAGAGTTTTCGTCAGATATATTAGAATTTTTAAATAATCCACCACTTACACCTCCAGCAAATACCGTTTCATCATTACTGTCATTCGGATCAAACATTAAACCTTTGGTTCTTCCACCGACATTACCCGGTCCCCTAGAAACCCATTTAAACTCTTCCGATTCTCCAGGAACTGAATTTGATCTAATTGATTTTATTCTAGATTTATTAAGATCATATTGGAGCTCAAATAATTTTTCAATATTTGGTCTTCCTTCAATTGGATTCATAGAAAGTTCCCACATTTTTTCAGAATATTTGTTCGGAGGGAGATCTATTTTTTTTCTTTCAGCTTTTGATAAATTATAAGTTTTTTTAAAAGGACTGTTTTCTAAATTTTCTTTATGGATAGTTTTTTTAATTGAAATAGAAAATGTATCAAAATTGAAAAAAAATATTATCATTAAAGATGATAGAATTAGCAAAAAGTATTTTTGAATTTTTGACATTAATTTAAAGAAACTTAAATAGTTAACATTAATTTAAAAATAAGAAAGAATAGTTGAAAATCAAATTAAACAGCTATCTTTCCTTTTATATGAGGATGAGGGTCATAATTTAGAATTTCAAAATCACTAAAATTAAAATCTAAAATATTTGTAATCTTTTTATTGATTTTAAGTTTTGGAAGTGTTCTTGGATTTCTAGAGAGTTGAAGATCCAATTGTTCAATATGATTGTTGTAAATATGAGCATCGCCAAAAGTATGTATAAAATCTCCAGCTTTATATCCACAAACATGTGCTACCATCTCTGTTAGCAATGCGTAAGAAGCAATATTAAAAGGAACACCTAAAAATATATCAGCACTTCTTTGGTATAGTTGACAGGATAATTTATTGTCATGAACATAAAACTGAAATAAAGCATGGCATGGTGGTAAAGCTACCTTACCTTGTTTTACATTTTCTTCAAAACTTTTATTTGTATCTGGCAAAACTCCAGGATTCCATGCGGTGATAAGCATTCTTCTACTATCAGGATTTTTTTTAAGAGTTTCTATAACTTCTTTTACTTGATCAATTCCATTACTATTCCAATTTCTCCATTGATGACCGTAAACAGGCCCTAGATCCCCATTTTTATTAGCCCATTCATCCCATATTTTTACTCCATTTTTTTTTAAATACTCAATATTAGTATCTCCTTTTAAAAACCATAATAATTCATAAATTATTGATTTTAAATGAAGTTTTTTCGTTGTCACCATAGGAAAACCATCTGAAAGGTTGAATCGCATTTGGTAACCAAAAATACTTTTAGTTCCAGTGCCAGTTCTATCGGATTTTTCATTTCCTTGATTTAACACATGCTTTACTAAATCTAAATATTGTTTCATTTATAAAATTTAAAAGAATTAAAAATATGAATTATCAATAATAGAAGAACTAAATTATCTAGAACTTTATTAAAAAATATTAACCAATAATCATTCCAGCTATTGTAGCTGAAAGTAACGAAGCTAAAGTGCCTCCAATTACAGCTAATAAACCAAACTTAGATAAATTTGTTCGTTGACCTGGAGCTAGAGAGCCAATACCGCCAATTTGTATACCAATAGATGCAAAATTTGCAAATCCACACAACATATAAGTTGCCATTATTATAGACTTATTATATTTTAGATGAATTAAACTTGATATATCCTTCAATTCTGCTAATTGCATATACCCTATGAATTCACTAGCTGCTAATTTAATTCCTAAAAGCTGACCCATTAATGCTATATCTTCTTTAGCAATTCCTATAATCCACATCAAAGGGGAAAAAATATATCCTAAAATAAATTCAATGGAAAGAAATTGGTAGGGAGTATTAGAGTCTATCCATTCATTTAAGTTTGAAAATGAGCCTACTTTTTCAAAACCAAAATTAATCATGGCAATAAATGCAATGAAAACTAACAACATAGCCCCTACATTGGCAGCTAATTTCAAACCCTCTGTAGTCCCATTAGATATAGCATCTAACAAATTTGAACCTATTTTTTCTTGAGATACACTTAGATTTTTATTAATTGATTCTTGTTGAGGATATAATATTTTAGAAATCACAATTGCACCAGGAGCTGCCATTACAGAAGCCGTTAGTAAATGTTTTGCGTAAAACAATTTTAAAATTTCATCCTCTCCTCCTAAAAACCCAATATATGCTGCTAAAACCCCTCCAGCAACTGTTGCCATTCCTCCAATCATAACTAAAAGAATTTCAGATTTAGACATTTTTTCTAAATAGGCTTTAATCATTAGAGGTGCTTCCGTTTGACCTAAAAATATATTTCCGGCAACACTTAAGCTTTCAGCACCAGAAATATTAAGAAGTTTACTCAAAGACCACGCTAGGGCTTTTACTACTTTTTGAATGATTCCTAAGTAGAAAAGCACAGAAGTTAAAGCTGAAAAGAAGATAATAGTGGGAAGAACTTGAAATAAGAAAACATAACCAAAGCTTTCAACATTAACCATATCTCCTAAAAGAAACCTACTTCCCTCCAATGTAAAGTCCAAAGTTTTTACAAATATTTTACCAAAAAATTCAAATATTTTTTGAACAAATTCAATTTTTAAAACAGCAATTGCTAAAATTAATTGAATTGCTAGTCCAATGGCTGCTGATTTCCAATTAATTGCTTTTTTATTGTTACTAAATAAGTAGGCAATTAAAATTAAAACTGCCATGCCAATTAATCCTCTAAATAAACTTTCAATTGAGAAACCTTGACTTAGAACCATTTCTTTATTTTGTTCAAATAATGACGAAGAAAAAATACTTGGATTTAAAAGCGAGTATAAGGTCATATTTCTTATTTTTTCCTATTGATTTCATCCCTTAAATAAGCTGCAAGTTCATAATCTTCATTTTTCACAGCTATTTCTATGGCTTTTTCTAATTGACCAACAGAAAGTTTAGAATAATCAATTTTTTTAATTGTAGGGTTTTGTTTAGTTGTACCTTTTTTGTTTTTTTTAGAATCGCCAGGTTTAATTATTATACCGGCCTTATCTAAAACATCTTCATAGGTAAAAATGGGAGAATTAAATCTTATGGCTAGAGCAATAGCATCTGATGTTCTAGAATCAATTATTTCTTCAATTTTATCTCTAACACAAATTAGACTTGAAAAAAAGACTCCATCTACTATCTTATGAATAATGACTTGTTTGATTTTAATTTCAAAACAATCAGAAAAATTTTTAAATAAATCATGAGTTAAAGGACGAGGCGGCTTAATCTCTTTTTCTAAGGCCACTGCAATTGACTGTGCTTCAAACCCACCTATAATAACTGGTAATTTTCTTTCACCATTTTTTTCATTCAAAAGAAGAGCATAAGCTCCATTATGAGTTTGGCTATAAGAAATACGATTAATTGTAAGGCGAATTAAGCTCATATAATTTAGGAGATATAATATCTTTCTAAAATAATAAAAAAAATATGAGTTTAGGCTTTAAATGCTTTGAGTTTTTCAGTTAATCTAGGAACGACATCAAAAGCATCACCAACAACTCCGTAATCGGCTGCCTTAAAAAATGGAGCTTCAGGGTCATTATTAATGACAACTTTTATTTTGGATGAATTAATTCCAGCTAAATGTTGAATAGCTCCTGAAATACCAATAGCAATATATAAGTTAGCAGCAACTGGCTTACCAGTTTGACCAACGTGTTCACTATGTGGTCTCCATCCCATATCAGAAACTGGTTTTGAGCATGCTGTTGCTGCTCCTAATGTTTCAGCAAGCTCTTCAATAATATTCCAATTTTCGGGACCTTTTAAGCCTCTTCCGCCAGAGACAACTATATCAGCATCTGCAATGGATATTTTACCAGAAACTTTTTCAGTTGAGTTTATTGTTATTTTCTTTTCAATTAACGATGGATTGAAATCCTCTACTAAACTTTCAGTATTATTTTCTAATAATCCAAAAGCATTACTTGATAGTCCAATAATTTTAACTTCAGAATCTATGGTTGAGTCACAAAATGCTTTATTAGTAAATGAAGTTCTTTTAATAGTAAATGGGCTTAATGAACTTGGAAGCTCAACTACATTGCTTAAATAACCTGCATCTAGTTCAATAGATAATAATGGAGCCATATACTTTGTATTTAGGCTACTGCTTAAAACTATATGGTTGGAATTAGTAGTTTTAGCCGCTTGAGCTATTACATTGGCGAATAATTTGGCATCAAAACTATCTAAGTTAGGGTTGGTAACTTTTAAAATTTTAGAAGCACCATATTTATTAAGCTCGCTAGTGTCATTAACGTTTAAGATAAGAGTAACTAGATCTGTGTCAAGTTTTTTTGCTAATTCACTCGAATAAGAGACTATTTCAAAAGCATTTTTTTTAACTTTTCCTTTAAAGGATTCTACGTAAGCTAATACAGACATTTTTATAATTTTATAGGACTTTAGCTTCATTATAAAGCAAGTCGATTAGTTGATCTAAGTTATCTGGAGAAACCAGCTTAACCTCTTCTCTAGGATCTGGTTTATAAAATTTTATTGATTTAGTTTTTGAGCTTGAATTAGAAGATGGAATAACTTCTAAAGGCTTTTGCCTTGCTTGCATAATTCCTCTCATGTTAGGGATTCTAAGATCACTTTCTTCTACTAACCCTTTTTGTCCCCCAATAATTAAAGGAAGTTCACAGCTTAAAATTTCTTTACCACCATCAATTTCTCTTTCAATAGTAGCAGTATTATTGTCAATTTCTAATTTGGTACAGTTTGTTACAAAGTTAATTTGTAATAACCCGGCAATTAAACCAGGTACCATAGCCCCGTTGTAATCTATAGATTCTCTTCCAGCTATAATTAAATCATAATTATTAGACTTAATATATTCTGCAATTTCTCTAGCAACAAATGAACCGTCAATTGGCTCGGAATCTATTCTTATGGCTTTATCAGCACCTATAGCCAAAGTTTTTCTTAAAGTAGGTTCTGTATTAGATTTACCAACATTAATTACATCAATAGTAGCATTTTGTTTTTCTTTAAACCACATGGCCCTTGTTAATCCAAACTCATCATTTGGATTAATAACATACTGAACCCCTTGACTATCAAAGACCGTATCTCCTTCAGTAAAGTTAATTTTCGATGTTGTGTCAGGAACGTGACTTATACAAACTAAAATTTTCATATTTAATTTAAAATTATTTTCATACAAATATAAAATAAAATTAACTAATTACTATGCATGCATAGTAATTATTTTGAATTAAAAATCGTACAAGTCTATAAATATTTATATATTTTTACAAAAATATTTATTTCAACAAAATTATATTTATGAGAGTTATTCAATTTAGGGAAGCTATATGTGAAGCTATGTCTGAAGAAATGAGGTTGGACGAGACTATTTACTTGATGGGTGAAGAGGTGGCAGAATATAATGGAGCGTATAAAGCATCTAAAGGAATGTTAGATGAATTTGGAGATAAAAGAGTGATTGATACACCAATTTCTGAATCAGGTTTTTCTGGAATTGGAGTTGGTTCTACAATGACAGGTAATAGACCTATTATAGAATACATGACTTTTAATTTTGCACTTGTTGGTATTGATCAAATAATAAATAATGCTGCTAAAATTAGACTGATGTCTGGTGGTCAATTTCCTTGTCCAATAGTTTTTAGAGGACCTACTGGTTCAGCAGGTCAATTAGGAGCTACTCATTCTCAAGCTTTTGAAAGTTGGTATGCTAATTGTCCAGGATTAAAAGTAGTGGTTCCTTCAAATCCTTATGATGCAAAAGGATTGTTGAAGTCGGCAATTAGAGATAATGATCCTGTAATTTTTATGGAGTCTGAACAAATGTATGGTGACAAAGGAGAAGTGCCAGAAGATGAATATTTAATTGAGTTAGGTAAAGCGGAAATTAAAATTCCAGGAAAAGATGTAACTATTGTTTCATTTGGAAAAATATTAAAAGAAGCTGTTAAAGCTATTAATGAATTAAAAAAAGAAGGAATTGAGGCTGAACTTATAGATTTAAGAACTATTCGTCCTCTTGATATGGATACAATTATTGATTCAGTAAAAAGAACCAATAGACTAGTTATTCTAGAAGAGTCATGGCCTTATGGGAATATTTCTACAGAAATATCTTATCAAATTCAAAATAAAATATTTGATTACTTAGATGCTCCAATTGAGAAAATTAACACTGCTGATACTCCAGCACCTTATTCACCTGTATTACTAGCTGAATGGATTCCTAATAGTCAGGATGTTATTAAAGCTGTGAAAAAAGTATTATATAAATAATAGAAAGGTGTTTTAAATCCCAAATAAATAGAGGTTTTTTATTTAATCCTATTTGACTATTTTTGCCACCTAAAATTAAATTTAAAATAATATGGAATCTATTATAATTTTTTTGCCAATAGTCCTTGCTTTATTGGGATTAATTTATATGACTATAAAAAAGTCATGGGTTATGAAACAAAATGCAGGTGATGGTAAAATGAAAGAAATTTCTGACCATATATATGCAGGAGCATTAGCTTTTTTAAACGCCGAATATAAGTTATTAGCAATTTTTGTTTTTGTAGTGAGTTTAGCGCTCGCAGCAGTTTCATTTATGATACCTACTACTCATATACTTATAGTAGTAGCTTTTGGATTTGGTGCATTTTTTTCAGCATTGGCTGGAAATATGGGAATGAAAATCGCTACAAAAACTAACGTTAGAACAACACAAGCCGCAAAAACTAGTTTACCAGATGCTCTTAAAATTTCATTTGGTGGAGGAACAGTAATGGGACTTGGAGTTGCTGGGTTAGCTGTTCTAGGTTTAACATCATTTTTTATTATTTTTTATAACTTTTTCATGAATGGAGCTTGGACAAGCACTGAAGATATGACAGTTGTTTTAGAAACTTTGGCAGGATTTTCTTTAGGAGCTGAATCAATTGCACTTTTCGCAAGAGTTGGAGGTGGAATATACACTAAGGCTGCGGATGTTGGAGCAGATTTAGTTGGTAAAGTTGAAGCTGGAATACCTGAAGATGATCCAAGAAACCCTGCGACAATTGCAGATAATGTTGGAGATAATGTTGGAGATGTAGCAGGTATGGGAGCTGATTTGTTTGGTTCTTATGTAGCTACTGTTTTAGCATCAATGGTGCTGGGAAATTACGTTATAAAAGACATGGGTGGAAATATCTCAGATGCATTTGGAGGAATTGGTCCAATTTTATTACCTGTATTTATAGCTGGAGCAGGAATTATTATTTCTATTATAGGAACTATACTTGTTAAGATTAAAAATAACGATGCTAAAGAAAATGAAGTAATGAACGCACTTAATAAAGGAAATTGGACTTCAATTGGTCTTGTAGCTATTTCTTGCTATGCATTATGTAGTTGGATGCTTCCGGAAACTATGAAAATGGAATTTTTTGGAGAAGGATTAAAAGAAATATCTTCAATGAGTGTTTTCTATGCTACTTTAGTTGGATTAGTTGTAGGTGCAGGAATTTCTTCTGTAACAGAATATTATACAGGACTTGGGAAAAGTCCAATTTTGAAAATTGTTCAACAATCTAGTACTGGAGCTGGGACTAACATTATCGCTGGTTTAGCAACAGGAATGATTTCTACATTTCCATCTGTTTTATTATTTGCAAGTGCAATATGGGCTTCCTATTTCTTTGCTGGTTTTTATGGGGTAGCATTATCTGCTTCCGCTATGATGGCTACTACAGCAATGCAGTTAGCAATTGATGCTTTTGGTCCAATTTCAGATAATGCTGGAGGAATTGCTGAAATGAGTGAGCAGGATCCTATTGTAAGAGAAAGAACAGATATTTTAGATTCAGTTGGAAATACAACAGCTGCTACTGGAAAAGGTTTTGCCATTGCTTCTGCAGCACTTACTTCTTTAGCTTTATTTGCTGCTTATGTTACTTTCACAGGAATTGATGGGATTAATATTTTTAAAGCTCCTGTTTTAGCTATGCTATTTGTAGGTGGAATGGTGCCAGTTGTTTTTTCAGCTTTAGCTATGAATGCAGTGGGAAAAGCAGCTATGGAAATGGTTCAAGAAGTTAGAAGACAATTCAAAGATATTCCTGGTATTATGGAAGGTAGTGGTAAACCAGAATATGATAAGTGTGTAGCAATTTCTACTCAAGCTTCTTTGAAAGAAATGATGTTACCAGGATTATTAACTATTGGCTTTCCGCTAGCTATAGCTTTTGTTCCAATGATTTTTGGAATGAATAATTCAGCTATAGCAGAAATGTTAGGAGGTTATATGGCTGGAGTAACTGTAAGTGGAGTACTTTGGGCTATTTTTCAAAATAATGCTGGAGGCGCCTGGGATAATGCAAAAAAATCATTCGAAGCTGGAATTGAAATTAATGGTGAAATGACTTTTAAAGGCTCAGAAGCTCATAAAGCAGCTATTACGGGTGATACTGTTGGAGATCCTTTTAAAGACACATCAGGACCATCAATGAATATCTTAATTAAATTAACTTGTTTGATTGGTCTAGTGATTGCCCCAATTTTAGGAGGGCATACGATTGATTCAGACTTAACTAATAGTGATCATAATATTCAAAAAGAAGTTAAAATTGAAGTTACAGGTATAACGAATGATAATTGGTCAATGACTATAATTGATTCAAAAACAGATGAGAATGGTGTAGTTACTAAAACCTCAGAAACTATTAAAGGAAGCAAAGACGAAATCATGTCTGAAGCTGACAAAAGAGGAATTGCAGCTATGGGCCAGATAGATAAAAAATGATATTATGAAAAAAGATAATAAACGAGAATTTTCTATAAAGGAAAAATCAATTGCAATTGGTGTTGTTGGTGGTACTTTGGTAGGTGTTTTAACTGATAATATAGGACTTTGGCTTTCTCTAGGGATAGCTTTTGGAGTTGGAATTGGATTAGAAGCTGATAAACGAAAAAAAGAGTAATTAACTCTTAATAGCATCATCTAATTTTTTATCTGAATACTTACTTAAACTATTGTCAACTTTACTGATGATTGTTTTGAGGTCTTCTTTATTTTTAACAAAATCTAAATTATCAACATCAATTATTAATAGCTCCCCTTTTTTATAGGTTTGCGTCCAAGCTTCATATCTTTCATTAAGTCTGCTTAAATAATCGATACTAATAGAGCTTTCATAGTCTCGTCCTCTTTTATGAATTTGATCAACTAAATTAGGAATGCCACTTCTTAAATAGATTAAAAGATCAGGAGCTTTTACGAAAGACTCCATAAGATCAAAAATAGATTTGTAGTTTATAAAATCTCTATTAGTCATAAGTCCCATAGCTTTCAAATTAGGAGCAAAAATAAAAGCGTCTTCATAGATTGTTCGATCTTGAATTATTTTCTTTCCATTTTTTGCAAAATCCATTATTTGACGAAATCTACTATTTAAAAAATAGATTTGAAGATTAAAGGACCACCTTTCCATTTGATCATAAAAATCATCTAAATAAGGATTCTTCACCACGTCTTCATAATGACCTTCAAACTTATAGTGTTTTGAAAGAAGTTTTGTTAATGTTGTTTTACCAGCCCCAATATTTCCAGCAATCGCAATGTGCATATTTTTTGAATTTTAATTTTTTCTAAGGACATCTAAATTAAAAAAATATAATTCAAATTAAACTTTATTATATACTTATTGTCTATTTAGTATTAAATCACTAGAATTGCACAGTTTAAAAATATAAATTATGAAAAAAATATTACTACTTTTTTTAATTTTTAATTTCAATGGATTCTCACAAGATTTTCAGGGAAAAGCATATTACATGTCTAAGACAAGTGTAAATACAGATTTTACTAATAATCTGCCACCAGACAGAGCTAAATACATCTTGGGTATGATGAATAAAGCACTAGAAAAAAATTACATTTTAGATTTTAATAGTAACTCATCTTATTTTGAAGTAGAAGAAGTGTTAGAAGCAGGTGGAAGGCAAGGTGGGGGATTTAATTGGATGCAATTTGTTGGAGGGCCTGATGGAGGATCTTTACATAAAGACTTGCAGTCTAAAATTTATACTAATAAAAAGGAGCTTTTTGGAAAAATATTTTTAGTAAAAGATAGTATTACTCCTAGTAAATGGGTTATGACTGGGGAGACAAAACAGATAGGAATATATAATGCTTATAAAGCAACTATAACAAAAGAAGTGGAGGAACGTGAATTCAATTTTGGACGCCGTCCAACTAGCGGAGGTGAGTCAGAGTCTGAACCAGAAGCTCCTAAAATGAGAGAAGTAGTAATGAGTGCCTGGTTTACACCTGAAATCCCAGTATCAACAGGACCAGCTATGTATGGAGGACTTCCTGGATTAATTTTAGAAATTAATGATGATAAAACAATTATTCTTTGTACTAAAGTAGTTTTAAATCCTAAAGTGAAAATTAAAATTAAAGCTCCTTCAAAAGGAAAAGTTGTTACTAAAAGTGAATTTGATCAGATTGCAAAGGATAAGGCAAAAGAAATGCAGGAAATGTACCAAGGAAGAAGAGGAGGAAGATCAAGGGTGTTAATTAGACACTAAGCAATTATTGTTTATTAATAAAAATCAATTATAATGAAAAAAATATTTTTACTTATTATTTTACTGTTTAACTCTGTTGTTTACTCTCAAGTAAGATTTGAAGGTGTTATAACTGACTCAATGGGTAATACAATTATGGGAGCTAATGTAATTGCTGTAGAAAAGGATACTCAAGTTTTAGATGGTTTTGGTATTTCTAATGATACAGGATTTTATAGAATTTCATTAAAAAAAAATACAAATTATAACATTAAAGTTTCATTTATAGGTTTTAAGCAGGTTGAGTTTGACTTAAATATTAGTGAAGCTTTTGAAAAAAATATAATTTTACATCAACAAGCTGAAGCATTGGATGAGGTAGAAATAGTGTACGAAATGCCAGTGACTATAAAAGGAGACACTATTGTATATAATGCGGATTCATTTAATACCGGTACTGAAAAAAAATTAGGAGATGTACTGAAGAATTTACCCGGAATTGAGATAAATGATGAAGGGAGAATTGAAGTAGAAGGAAAAGAAATAACAAAAATTACTATTGAAGGAAAGGATTTTTTTGATGGCGATTCTAAATTAGCTACTCAGAATTTACCTGCTAATGCAGTAGGAAAAGTGGAAGTTTTAAGAAATTTCACTGAAGTTGGTCAACTTAGAAATGTTACAAATAATGAAGATAATATAGCTATTAATATTGCTCTTAAAAGCGGTAAAGATAAATTTTGGTTTGGTGAAATTTTAGGCGGAACAGGAAATGATAATAGAGTTTTAGCTGCACCAAAAATATTTTATTATTCAAAAGACTTAAGTATTAGTGCTTTGGGTAATACCAATAACATAGGTGAGCCGGTCCTTTCTAGAAGAGATTATTATAAATTTGGAGGAGGCTTTAGAAACCTAAATGCTCAAACTGGAACTTCAATTAGTATTTCATCAGATGGTTCTGGAATTGGGGGCCTTCAGAATAATCAAGCTAAATCTATTGATGCTCAATTGGGAGCGTATAATTTTAGCCATTCTCCTAACGATTCGTGGGAAATAAGTGGTTTTGCTATTTTAGCAAAGACTAAAAATATCATTGAACAAGATATTAAAAGAACCTATTCTGTTACTAATACTATTGAAGAAACAAGTGATAATGTGGTTCAAGACAATAAGCAGCAACTTTATAAATTTACAACAGAATTTAAGCCTAATGATAGATTACAGACAGAATATAATTTATTGATTAAATCAGCTGAAAATGAAGAAAATACTGATTTAATTTCATCATCTTATAGAGATCCAAGTAATGGTCCTGTTATTTTACCAGTTGAAATCGACGAAATTAATCTTTTAAGATCTGATAAGCCTAGTTCAATTAATCAAGAATTAAAAGCTTATTATACGTTAAATGAAGATCATATTTTTTCTTTTGAAGCTCAACATTTATCTCAAGATGAAGATCCTTTTTACAGAGCTATTAAAGAATTACAGCCTTTTAGAAATATAATTCCTTTAGACAGGGATCAATCAAAATTTAATATCAATCAGTCTCGTAATACAAACACTAACAAAATTGAAGGTAAATTAGATTATTATTATATTTTAACTCCTAAATCAAACCTTAATTTTACTTTTGGAGTTACTGATGTTGATCAAAAATTTAATTCAAGTATTTTTCAAATTTTAGATAATAATTCAAATAAAAATTTTGATGACCCTGCTTTAGGAAATGATGTTGATTTTAAATTTACTGACTCTTACTTATCTATGCACTATAGATTTATTACAGGCATTTTCACTTTTGATCCAGGGATTACAATACATTCTTATAAAACTGAAAATACTCAATTAGGAAACTTAGCTTCTGATTCATATTCTGATATTAGACCTGACATGAGAATTTTTATGAAATTTAAAAGTTCCGAGAGTTTAAGATTTACTTACAGAGCTACAACGCAATTCACTGATGTGAATAAATTAGCTTTAGGATATGTTTTTAATAACTATAATTCTTTTTTTCAAGGAAACCCTGCTCTTGAAGCAGCTAAAGTTTATAACTATAGTTTGAATTATCAAAGTATTAATATTTTTACTTTTACTAATGTATTTTCGAGACTAAGTTATTCTAAAAGAAGTAATTCAATACAAAATCAAACACTAATTAGTGGGATTAACAGAGTCAATACTGCAGTCAATTCAAACTTTCCAAGAGAAACTTACTCTGCTTCAGGTAGAATCGATAAAAGATTTAAAAATTTTAAAGCTGGATTTAATATGAATTTTAATTATAGTGATTATAATAATATAATTAATGGTAATCCAATATCTTCTGTTAATTTCACTCAGAGCTATAGAGCAAGTCTTGCAACGAACTTTAGGGATAAGCCTAATCTTGAAATAGGGTATAGTTATAATAAGAGAAAATATGATACAGGCAATTCAAAAAATTATTTCTTTACTGATTCACCTTACGCCAGACTAGATGCTTATTTCGGAAAAGGGTTTGTGTTTACTGCTAATTATACTTATAATTATTACAGAAATGAAGAAGTTACATTAAATAAGTATAGATTTTTAGAAGCTGATTTATCTTACAATAAAGAAGGCTCTAAATGGGAATTTGGATTAGGTGTAACTAATTTATTTAATGATACATCAGTTAATAGAGATAGTTTTAATCAGCTCTATAGTCAAACAAGATCTTACGTTATTCAGCCAAGGTATACTGTTTTTAGATTAAAATATGACCTAACATCTTATGGCGGAGGTAGTGGAAATGGCTTGAAAAGGACACATCGTTAACATCTTATTTAGTATTTAATTTTTTCTTTATTTAAAGGAGTTTATATTTATTGATAAATAAAAATTACTTTAATTGAACTTCAAATCAGTATTATTTTTTTTAATAGTTCCATTTTTTTGTTGGTCTCAGTCTAGATTTGAATCCATATTACTTGCTGTTGAAAGCGATTCAAAAAAACTATTTCAAGGCTATATGTCTCCTTTAATGAAAGGAGCAATTTATAGTTCAAATGGTGGTTGGTTTAACTCAGCTAAAGTCCATAAAAAGTTAGGTGTTGATTTAAGCTTAAGATTAAATGCTTCATTTGTGCCCTCAGCTGATCAAGTTTTCTCAATTTCTAATTTAGAATACATTACATCAGAAGCGAATGATTTGCCCACCATTATTGGATCTAGTAGACAAGAAGAATTGATAGTAACTATCCCCCCAGATGGAATTTTGCCAGAAATGAACACGACTATTAAATCTCCCAAAGGAATTAAAAGTAAATTACCCCTAGGGGCTGTTCCAGCTCCAGTTTTGCAATTAGGAATTGGAATTCCTTTTGATACTGAAGTGATTTTAAGATATAGTCCTGAGTATCACAGAAAGGGAATAGACATGTCATTTAAGGGTTTAGGCATTAAACATAATCTATTGCAATATTTTGGGCCCATTGATAAATTCCCAATAAATATTTCTGCATTAGCTTCATTTTCTAAAATGAAAATAGATTATGATATTCAATCTTTTAGTTCAATAAAAGGATCTGGTCAAGTAGCTCAATTTAGTCTTAATAATTATAATTTGTTATTGATAGCTTCTTTGGATGTATTGGTTGTAAATTTTTATGCTGGGTTTGGTTTTAGTGGTGGAGATTCTTCTTTTAAAATGTTAGGTCATTATGATTTAGAATATCAGACGGAATCAAATATTCCTATCACTAGGTCTTTAAATGATCCAATAGATATGAATTTTAATGTTTCAGGCTACCAAACTACGATAGGAGCTAAGTTTAAATTTTTGATTTTTAGTGCTTATGCTGATTTTACTTTTCAGGATTATAATACTCTTTCTGCAGGTATTTCAATAAATTTTAGATAATTTCTTTTTTTTTTAAAAAAAAATATATAATTTAGCCACCTAATTTATTGTTAGAGGAACGATTTGACTGATTGCAACCTCTTTAAAAAAGTGCTAAAGCAGATGCTTCACACTAATTTAACTGTCAAATTACATCTAATTATAAATTTAATTTATTAATTAATTAAATATATAAAAATGAGTGAACAAAAATTATCAACTAAAGCTTTACATGCAGGACATGATACAAGCTTAAATCAAGGAACAAGAGCTGTTCCTATTTACCAATCAACCTCTTATGTTTTTAATGATTCTGAACATGCTGCAAATTTGTTTGCATTAGCTGAACCAGGATATATATACACGAGATTAAACAATCCAACAAATGATGTTTTGGAACAAAGATTAGCAGCACTTGAAGGAGGGATTGCTTCTGTTGTTACAGCTTCAGGAACTGCTGCAATTTCAACAGCTTTATTAGTGCTTTTAAGAGCTGGAGATCATATAGTAGCATCTAGCAGCTTATATGGAGGAACTTTTAATTTACTAAATGTTACCTTACCAAGATTAGGCATTACTACTACTTTTGTAGACCCATCAGACCCTCAAAATTTTGCAAATGCTGTTCAAGAAAATACTAGAGTATTTTTCGCAGAATCTTTAGGAAATCCAAAATTGGACGTTTTAGATTTAAAAGAAATATCTAATCATGCTAAGGCATCAAAGGTTCCATTTATAGTAGACAATACTGTAGCCACACCAGCTTTATTAAACCCAATTGAACATGGAGCTAATATTGTTATCCATTCTTTAACTAAATACATTAATGGTAACGGCACTTCTTTAGGAGGCGCTGTAATTGATGCTGGCACTTTTGATTGGTCAAGTGGAAAATTTCCTGAATTTACTGAGCCTTCACCTGGTTATCATGGATTAATTTATCATGATGCTATAGGAGCTGCAGCTTTTATTGCTAAGGTTAGAATAGAAGGTCTTAGAGATTTAGGTGGTGCTTTAAGTCCATTTAATGCTTTTCAAATTATTCAAGGATTGGAGACTTTAGAGATTAGGATCACAAAACATAGTGAGAATGCCCTAGAGTTAGCTAAATGGCTAGAAAAAAGAGAAGAAGTAGAATGGGTAAATTACCCTGGATTGAATACAAGCAAGTATAAATCTTTAGCTGAAAAATATCTTCCTAAAGGACAAAGTGGTCTTATTACTTTTGGAGTGAAAGGAGGTTATGAATCAGCTAAGACTATTGCTGATAAAACAGCGATTTTTTCTTTATTAGCTAATATTGGAGATACCAAATCTTTAATTATTCACCCTGCTAGTACAACACATCAACAATTAGGTCCTGATGAACAAGCTTCAACAGGAGTTACCAGTGATTTAATTAGACTATCTGTTGGACTTGAAAATATAGAAGATTTGAAAAATGATTTAGAACTAGCTTTTTCAAAAATAGATTCAAAAGTTTTAGTATAAATTAACAAAATGACTAATTTAAATAAGCTCAATATTCTAAATTTTAATTCTTTTAATGGAACTATATTTGATATTGAGCTTACTTACGAAATTTTTGGATTACCAATTGGAGATGCTCCTATAGTATTAGTTAATCATGCTTTAACAGGAAATTCAACTTTAGTTGGAGAAAATGGTTGGTGGAATCCAATAATTGGTAAAGAAAAATTAATTGATACTGAAAAGTATTCAGTATTGGCTTTTAACTTTCCAGGTAACGGATATGACGGTGTATTAATTGAAAATTACAAGGATTTAATTCTAAGAGATATTGCAAAAGTGTTTTTAATTGGTTTAGATAAATTAAATATAAAATCTTTGTTTGCAATAATTGGAGGTTCTATCGGAGGGGGACTTGTATGGGAAATGGCGGCATTAGCTCCTGATTTGGCAAAGAATCTTATTCCAGTCGCTTGTGATTGGAAGTCTTCAGATTGGCTTTTAGCTAATACTAGGTTACAACATCAAATATTAAATAATTCATCAAATCCTGTTCATGATGCTAGAATACATGCAATGTTGTGTTATAGATCTCCTAAGTCATTTGATAAAAAGTTTGACCGTTCAATAAATGAAGGGTTAAATATTTTTAATATTGAGAGTTGGTTACTTCATCATGGAAAAAAACTTCAAAAAAGATTTCAATTATCTTCATATAAACTAATGAATCATCTGCTTTCGACAATTGATATTACTAGTGGAGAGGAAAAGAAATTTTCAGAGATAGTCTCAAAAATAAAAGGAAATTTATACATTGTTTCAGTTGATTCAGATCTATTTTTTACAGATTATCATAATAGAAATACCTTTTATAAGGTTTGTAAGGTTAAAGACAACGTTTTTTACTGTCCGATTAAATCTGTCCATGGACATGATGCCTTTTTAATTGAATTTGATCAATTGAAAGAACTTTTATCGGATATTTTTGTAGAAAAGAAACCTTGGTTATTGAGATCTCTTCAAAAAGTTTAATTATTTTTTAATTGATTTTTGTTTTTTCAATAAGTAATACTACTTTTACACTTTAAGTCAAAAATTATGAACTTATCTTATTTCTGTCAAAATTTTTATTTCTTCTTCTATTTTGAAGTAGAAAAAGGACTTTTGTATATATAAGATATTAGTAAAATATATAATTAAAGGTCCTGATTTTATCAGGACCTTTTTTTTTAATAAAAATGAGTAAAGTAGCAATTCAAGGAATAAAAGGATCCTACCACGATCAGGTAGCTAAAGAATATTTTGATAATTCTGTAGAAATTATTGAATTTTTATCTTTTGATGAAGTAGTTGATTCGGTTAATAATGGATTCTGTGAGTTAGGTGTTATAGCAATTGAAAATTCAATTGCTGGTTCAATAATATCAAATTATGCATTAATTGACAATTTAAATTTGAATATTGTTGGCGAACATTATATGAATATTAATCATCAGTTGATGGCTTTACCTGGATCTAAAATAGAGAATTTAGAAATAGTATCTTCTCATCCTATGGCCTTATTACAATGTAAAAAGTTTTTAAAAAATTATCCTAAAATAACACTAATAGAGGATAAAGATACTGCTGAAGTTGCTTATAGAATAAATAGGGACAAGATTAAAAATATGGGAGCAATTGCCAGTGTTTATGCTTCAGAGCTTTATGATTTGGAAATACTTTCAAAAAACATTCAGACTATAAAAAATAATGAGACTCGATTTGTTGTTGTTTCAAAAGAAACTTTAATAGAAAACACAAACAGTAATAAAGTATCTTTTAAATTTTCATTAAGTCATGAAACAGGAAGTTTAGCATCAATTTTGAATGTTTTAAAAGATTATAATTTGAATTTAACAAAAATCCAATCTCTTCCAATTATAGAAACACCTTGGAAGTATTCTTTTTTTATTGATACGACTTTTGATTTATTAGATAATTTAAATAAGTCACTAATAATTATACGTGAAAAATCGGAATCCTTAAAGGTGCTAGGTATTTATAAAAATCAAATCAAATGATTAAACAGGCAAATAGGTTAAATACAGTTGAAGAATATTATTTTTCAAAAAAACTTAGAGAAGTCTCGGAATTAATTTTTTCAGGAGAATCGATTATTAATATGGGTATAGGTAGTCCAGACTTGTTTCCTTCAAAAAAGGTTATTGAAGCCTTGTCTTCGAGCTTAAGTGATGAATTTGCACACAAGTATCAAAGTTATCAAGGTATTTTTGAACTTCGTAAAGCAATTTCAGATTTTTATTTCAGATTTTTTAAAGTAGATTGTGATCCAAATTATGAGGTTTTACCTCTAATGGGTTCTAAAGAAGGTATTATGCATATTTCTTTAGCTTTTTTAAACCCTGGTGATGAAGTGTTAATTCCAAATCCTGGATATCCTACATACTTATCCGTTACAAAACTTGTTGAAGCTATTCCTAAATTTTATAATCTTTCAAAAAAAAATAATTGGTTTCCAGATTTATCTACTTTGGAAAAGCAAGACCTTTCTAAAGTTAAAATCATGTGGATAAATTATCCTCATATGCCAACAGGAGCCGCCGCTTCTCTAAAACAATTTGAAGAACTGATCTTGTTTGCAAAAAAAAATGATATTTTATTAATTAATGATAACCCATATAGCTTTATATTAAATGATGATTTTGTTAGTCTTTTATATGTTAATAATGCTAAGGAGGTTGCAATGGAATTAAATTCACTTAGTAAGTCATTTAATTTGTCAGGATGGAGAGTAGGTATGTTATTAGGTTCAAAGGATAACATATCTAAAGTATTAAAAATAAAAAGCAATATGGATTCAGGAATGTTTTATGGAATTCAAAAAGGGGCTATTCAAGCGCTTAGTTTGGAAGATTCATGGTTTAATTCATTAAATATTAAATATGAAAAAAGAAGAAAATTAATTTGGGAATTAGTTGCAAATTTAGGTTGTGATTTCGATAAAAATTCTAAAGGATTATTTGTGTGGGCTAAACTTCCAGAAAGATTTAAAAATTCAGTAAAATTTGTTGACAGTATTTTGAAAGATAAAAAGATATTTATAGCTCCTGGAACAATTTTTGGTTCAGAAGGAGAGGGCTATATAAGATTTTCGTTGTGTATTGATGAAGAAAAGATTATTGAAGCAATAAAAAGATGCAAAAAATGAATATAGCAGTAATAGGATTAGGTTTAATGGGGGGCTCTTTTGCTTTAGATATCAAATCGGTGTATTCTAATTCTAAAATTTTTGGAATTGATAATTCAGATTCTAATTTAAAAGAGGCTCTGGCTTTAGATTTAATAGATCAGATTATTACATATGATGATCTTATTAAAATGGATATTGTACTAGTTTCAATTCCCGTTAATTATTCACTTATTGTTATTCCTAAGGTTTTAGAAAAAATAAACGAAAATACATTAGTCTTTGATGTTGGTTCAACTAAAGAAGCCATATGTCAGATACTGGAAAATCACCCTAAAAGAGCTAATTTCTTAGCAGCTCACCCTATGGCTGGAACTGAATTCTCTGGTCCAAAAGCTGCTCATAAAGGTCTGTATATTAGTAAGACCAATATATTGTGTGAATTTGAAAAAACAGATCATAAACTTAGAGAATTTGCTTTAGAAATTTTTGATAATCTAAATATGAAAATCATCTATATGGACCCAAAGCCTCATGATGTTCATGTGGCATATGTATCCCATTTATCTCATATTAGTTCTTTTATGTTAGGAAAGACAGTAATAGAAAAAGAAAAAAATGAAAAAAATATTTTTGACTTGGCAGGAAGTGGTTTTGAATCTACTGTTAGACTAGCCAAAAGTCTTCCTGAAACTTGGACACCTATTTTTTTACAGAATAAAAACAATTTGGTTTTAGCTATTGATGAATATATTTCTAATTTAAATGCATTAAAAAAAATAATTGAAAATAACGATAGTAATAAACTTTCATCAATATTAAATGATACAAATAGAATTAAAGAAATATTAAGTAATAAATTAGAAAATGGAAAATAAGAAAGAAATGAGAAATTGGCTTGATGAGTTGAAATTAATTCATCCTTTGGTAATTGCTGGACCGTGTAGTGCTGAAACTGAAGATCAAGTTTTGAAAATTGCGCACGATTTAAAAGATACTGACGTATCAGTTTATAGGGCTGGAATATGGAAACCAAGAACAAGACCAGGCATGTTTGAAGGAGTTGGAGCAATTGGCTTAAAATGGCTTGAAAAAGTAAAAAAGGAAACAGGACTTCTAATAGCTATAGAAGTAGCTAATGCTAGTCATGTAAAGCTAGCGTTAGAATACGATATTGATATTCTTTGGATTGGCGCACGATCTACAGTCAGCCCTTTTATTGTTCAGGAAATAGCTGATGCTTTAAATGGAACTGAAAAAATAGTATTAGTCAAAAACCCAGTAAATCCAGACTTATCTTTATGGCTTGGTGGAATTGAGAGGCTATACACTGCTAATATTAAAAAATTAGGAGTAATACATAGAGGATTTTCAACTTATGAAAAATCTAAATACAGAAACAATCCAGAATGGCAATTACCTATCGAATTACAGAATAGGTTTCCAGATTTACCATTGATTTGTGATCCATCTCATATTGCAGGTAGAAGAGATATCTTACAGGATATTTCACAAACTGCCTTAGATTTAAATTTTGATGGATTAATGATAGAAACTCATATAGATCCTGATAATGCTTGGAGTGATGCTGCGCAACAAATCACACCCAAAACACTTGTTCAACTGATGGATGATTTAAAAATAAGAAAAGTTACTAATGAAGAAGCGGATTACAAAAATAAATTAAATACACTTAGAACACAAATTGACGTTATAGATCACGGATTACTTGACAATCTAGGTAAAAGAATGAAGGTTGCTATTGAAATAGGAGGGCTTAAAAAGCTGAAAAATGTTGCAGTTTTACAAACTAAAAGATGGAATGAAATTCTGGGAAAAATGATTTTAGAAGGTGAACAAAAAGGATTGAGTGAAGAGTTCGTTTTAAGAATGTTTAAGGCTATTCATCAAGAGTCAATTAATCATCAAGAAAAGGTGATTAACAGTAAATAAATATATGAAAGGAAGAATTTATAAATCAACTGGAAATTGGCATTCTGTTCTTTCAGAATCCAATCAGGTTTATAAATGTAATATAAAAGGAAAATTTAGATCATTAGGAATTAAAAGTACAAATCCCATTGCAGTTGGAGATTTTGTAAATTTTGAAATAACTAATAAAGAAGACTATACAGGGGTTATCTATAAAATTATAAACAGGAAAAATTATATAATTAGAAAATCTGTTAATCTTTCGAAGCAATCGCATATAATTGCTTCAAATATTGATTGTTGTTTTTTGATAGTTACTCCAAGTAATCCATTAACCTCTTCAATTTTTATTGATAGAGTTTTGGTTGCTACAAAATCTTTTGGAATAGAAACAATTGTTTTATTTAATAAAATTGATATCTATTCAAAAAATGATCTAAATTATGTAGAACAGTTAAAGAATATTTATATTAAAATAGGATATAAAACATTAGAGATTTCTGTTTTAAAAGAAATTAACATAGGTTTACTTAAAGAAATGCTGTTAAATAAAACATCAATTTTTACTGGACATAGTGGAGTTGGGAAAACTAGTCTTGTTAATCTTTTAGATCCTGATCTAATACTTAAAACTGCTGAAATATCAAAATTTAGTGAGCAAGGTCAACATACTACAACTTTTGCTGAAATGTTTGATTTAAAGTTTGGTGCTTCTATTATTGATAGTCCTGGCATTAAAGGTTTTGGTTTAATTGATATAGAAAAAAATGAGTTAGGAGATTATTTTCCAGAATTTATTTTATATAAATCAAATTGTAAATTTAACAACTGTCTTCATGAAAATGAACCATATTGTGGAGTTAAAAAAGCACTAGAAAAAGGTAATATTTCAGAATCCAGATATAAAAGTTATTTAAGTTTATTGAAGGGAGAAGATAAAAACTATAGAACTGATTATTGGGAATAAATGAGAGTAGTAATTCAAAGAGTAAAAAAGGCCAGCGTTGAAGTTGGTAATTCAATTGTTTCTTCTATTGAAAATGGACTAGTGGTTTTATTAGGAATTGAAGATGAAGATGATTCAAAAGATATAGAATGGATATCTACCAAAATCTCTCAACTAAGAATTTTTGATGACCAAAATAAAATCATGAATAATTCTCTTATAGATATTAATGGAGATATAATAATAATAAGTCAATTTACTTTACATGCTTCCACAAAAAAAGGGAATAGGCCATCATATATTAAAGCTGCTAAAAGTGAGGTTGCAAAAAAAATTTATGATCAGTTTTTAATTTCTATTGAAAATAAAATTAAAAAGAAGCCATTTTCAGGATTTTTTGGAGCAGATATGTTAGTTAAAATTGAAAATGATGGACCTGTTACTATATTTATTGATTCAAAAAATAAAGAGTAAAACAAAATTATAAATTAAATAAACATTAGATGAGTTTAAAAAAAATTCAAAAGGAAGTTGATTTATGGATAAAAGAACATGGTGTTCGTTATTTTGACCCTCTTACTAATATGGCTCAACTTTCTGAAGAGGTTGGAGAAGTAGCTAGAATTATAGCTCGAAGATATGGTGAACAATCAGAAAAGCAATCAGATAAAAAAAAGAACCTTGCTGAAGAACTTTCTGATGTTATTTTTGTTGTTATGTGTTTAGCTAATCAAACAGGTTTAGACTTAGAAAAAGCATTCGATAAGAAATTAAAATTTAAAACTAAAAGAGATTTTTTAAGACATAAAAATAATCCTAAACTAAAAAAAAAATAATGAGTTTTTTAGTTGAACATCCCAGCTCTAAGATTAATCATTCTTTTAATATATCAGGTTCAAAAAGTGAGTCTAATAGATTGCTTATCCTAAAATATATTTTTAAAAATATTAAAATAGAAAATCTTTCAAATTCGGATGATACTATAGTTTTAAAGAATTACCTTGAAAGTAACTCGAATTTAATTGATGTTCATCAAGCTGGAACTGCCATGCGTTTTTTGACAGCTTATTTAGCTATTCAAAATAATAATTCTTTTCAAATTACAGGTTCTAAAAGAATGCAGAATAGACCAATAAAAATTTTAGTTGACACATTAAATATATTAGGTGCGGATATTAAGTATTTAGATAAAATTGGATACCCTCCACTTAAGATTAATGGTAAAATGCTTCTAGGTGGTGAAATTTCTTTGAGTTCCGAAGTTAGTAGTCAGTATATATCTGCTTTAATGCTAATTGCTTCTAGTTTAAAAAATGGTTTAGTAATTAGTTTAGAAGGTTCTGTTACTTCAAGACCTTATATTGAAATGACCTCAAGTATTTTAAATAGAGTAGGAATCAAATCTTCATTTAAAGAAAATAAAATATCAATTCAATCAGTGAAATTACTTGAGAAAAGTATTCAGAAAGTAGAATCTGATTGGAGCTCCTTATCCTATTTTTATAGTATAGTTGCTTTGTCAAAATATTCAGAATTAAATATTGGTAGTTATAATATTAATTCAATTCAAGGTGACAAGAAATTAGTTGAGATTTATCAAAATTTTGGTGTACAAACAAGTTTTTCAAATGATATAATTACTATTAAAAAAATAGAGTCGAAAGATTTAAATAAGTCTTTAAAATTAGATCTTTCGGATACGCCAGATATTGCACAGACCATAGCGGTTACTTGTTTTGGCTTAGGTTTGTCTTGTGATCTTCATGGATTACATACTTTAAAAATTAAAGAAACCGATAGATTAGAAGCTCTAAAAGTTGAATTAACTAAAATGGGCGCGATTGTGAGCATTACAAAAGATAGTTTTCACTTAACGAAGTCTTCTGAAATAAAATCAAACATAACAATAGAAACATATAACGACCATAGAATGGCTATGGCATTTACTCCTTTAGCAATTTGTAAGCCAATAATTATTAATAACCCTGATGTTGTTTCTAAATCATTTCCAGATTTTTGGGATCATTTAAAAGGAATGAATTTTTTGATTTCAAAAAATTAATTCAATTATATGTTAATAAACTTGACTTTGCTATCTTCAGGAGTGTATATTTGCATCTTTTAATTTTAACATATATGAAACTATCACATTTTAATTTTGAACTTCCCGAAGAGCGCTTAACAGAATATCCTTCAGATCACAGAGATGAATCTAGATTAATGGTTTTAAACAGGAAAAAAGAAACGATCGATCATAAGTATTTTAAAGATATTATTGATTATTTTAATGAAGGTGATACTTTCGTTTTTAATAATACTAAAGTTTTTCCTGCAAGACTAATGGGTAATAAAGAAAAAACTGGGGCTAGAATTGAAGTTTTTTTATTAAGAGAATTAAATGAAGAACAAAGACTTTGGGATGTTTTGGTTGATCCTGCTAGAAAAATTAGAATTGGAAATAAACTTTACTTTTCGGATGATGATAGTTTAGTTGCTGAAGTAATAGATAACACTACATCAAGAGGGAGAACACTAAGGTTTTTATTTGATGGATCTTATGATGAATTTCGTAAAGCTCTTTTCGAATTAGGGCAAACTCCTCTTCCTAAATTTATTCGAAGAGAAGAAGAAAGTTTTGATAGAGAAAGATTCCAAACTATATATGCAAAACATGAGGGTGCTGTAGCTGCACCAGCTGCTGGAATGCATTTTTCAAAACACTTGATTAAAAAATTAGAGATTAAGGGGATAAATTTAGCAGAATTGACTTTACATATTGGTTTAGGAACTTTTAATCCGGTAGAAGTTGAAGACCTTTCAAAGCATAAAATGGATTCTGAAGAACTTTTTATTGATCAAAAGACATGTGACATTATTAATACTACTAAGAAAAATAAAAATAGAATCTGCGCAATAGGAACTACGTCAATGAAAGGGCTTGAATCATCAGTTTCTTCAATGAAAACATTGAATCCTTATAGTGGTTGGACTCATAAATTTATATTTCCTCCATATGATTTTAGAATTGCAGATTCAATGATAACAAATTTTCATACTCCGAAGTCAACGTTATTGATGATGGCTTCAGCTTTTGCTGAGCCAGATTTTCTAAAAGAAGCTTACGATATTGCTATAAAAGAAAAATATAATTTTTATTCTTATGGTGATGCAATGTTAATTATATAGAAAATTTATTATGAAAGTCAAAAAAGACATACGTTCTTTAAATCTTAAAGAGTTATGTTCTTTTTTTGAATCTAATAATTACCCCGCCTTTAGAGGAAACCAAGTATATAATTGGTTGTGGAATAAATCTTGCTTTTCTTTTGATGAAATGACAAATATTTCTTTAGAATTAAGAGAAGTTTTAAAAAAGGATTTTGTTATAAATCACATCAAAATAGATAAAATTCAAAAAAGTATTGATGGTACTATTAAAAATGCTGTTACACTTTTTGATAATCTTTTAGTTGAATCTGTTTTAATTCCTGTTAAAAACAGAACAACTGCCTGTATTTCAAGTCAAGTTGGTTGTAGTTTGGATTGTGAATTTTGTGCTACATCTAAATTAAAGAGAATTAGAAACCTTAATCCTGATGAAATTTTTGACCAAGCTTCTACAATAAACCTACAAAGTAAATTTTATTATAATAGACCGATTTCTAATATAGTTTTTATGGGTATGGGGGAGCCTTTATTGAATTATATTAATTTAATTGAAGGGATTAATAAAATAACCAGTAAAGATGGTTTAGGAATGTCTCCTAAAAGAATAACTGTTTCTACATCTGGAATTTCAAAATTAATTATTAAAATGGCAGATGAAAATGTAAAATTTAATTTAGCAGTTTCATTACACTCTGCTGTTGAAAAAACACGTAATAAAATAATGCCATTTACTATAAAATTTCCTTTAACTGATTTAAAAGAAGCCATAAAGTATTGGTATAATAAAACTCAAAAAATAGTGACTTATGAATATATTGTTTGGAAGGGTATTAATGATGACATGAATCATATTAATGCTTTGGTTGATTTTTGCAAATCATCTCCTTCAAAAGTAAATATTATTGAGTATAATAAAACTAGCAATGATTTTTTTATTTCTGCTGATGATAGTATAATTAATAAATATATAGAAGAATTAGAAAGTAATAGAATTCCTGTTACTATTAGAAAGTCTAGAGGAAAAGATATTGACGCAGCATGTGGTCAATTAGCTAATAAATTAAAACAATAAGAAATAATTATTCTTTGAATTGTATATTTATTAAATGAAAATTATAGAAGAAATTAAATTGCCAATCAAGAATGAGATGGAGCTTTTTGAAAAAAAGTTTTCTAATTTAATGATTTCTAAGGTTCCTTTACTTAACAGAATTACTCATTATGTAGTTAATAGAAAAGGCAAGCAAATGAGGCCAATGTTTGTATTTTTAAGTGCCAAAATAGTATCAGATGAGATAGTTGGAGAAAAAGTATTCAGAGCAGCTTCAATAATTGAATTAATACATACGGCAACTTTAATTCATGATGATGTGGTTGATTCAAGTAATATGAGAAGAGGGTTTTTTTCTTTGAATGCTCTTTGGAAAAATAAAATTGCAGTTTTGGTAGGTGATTTTTTGTTATCTAAAGGGATGTTGTTGTGTATTGATAATGATGATTTTGATCTTCTTAAGATCATTTCAAATTCTGTAAAGGATATGAGTCAAGGTGAATTATTGCAGATAGAAAAGGCAAGAAGATTAGATATTGATGAGAAAACTTATTTCGAAATTATAACAAAAAAAACAGCATCATTAATTGCTTCTTGCTGTGCCCTAGGAGCAGCTGCTTCAAATGGATCAAAAGATAAAATTGATTATTTTAGAAAGTTGGGAGAAAAAGTGGGAATAGCTTTTCAATTAAAAGATGATTTATTTGATTATGGAAATAAGAAAATAGGGAAACCAATAGGTGTAGATTTGAAAGAAAAAAAATTAACTCTTCCAATAATATTTGCAATTAATAAATCTTCAATTCCAAAGAAAAGATGGCTTATTAATTCTATTAAAAATCATAATAAAGACAATAAAGTTATTAAAGATGTTATAAATTATGTAAAGGAAGTTGGTGGAATAGAATACACTAACTCAAAGCTTAGCTTTTTTCACCAATCTGCTCTAAGTGATATTAAAGAGCTGGATGAAAGTGTCTATAAAGAAAGCTTAGAAAAGCTAATAAATTATGTTATAGAAAGAGAGTTCTAGAAGTTGAATATAATATGTTTTGTATTGCTTAAATGACATTTTTTTTATTTAAATTGTTTATATAAAATTAACAGATTGATATCTAAAATAACAATAGATAAAGTTTTTGAGCAATTACTTGTTGAAGAAGTGATTGGAGATTTTGTGCAGCTTAAAAAATCAGGAGCTAACTTTAAAGGTCTAAGTCCTTTTTCAAATGAAAAAACCCCAAGCTTTGTTGTTTCTCCTGTTAAGCAAATTTGGAAAGATTTTAGTAGCGGAAAGGGGGGTAATGCAGTTGCGTTTTTAATGGAACATGAGCATTTTACGTATCCCGAAGCTATAAAGTATCTAGCAAGAAAGTATAATATAGAAATTGAAGAAACTCAGTTAAACCCTAAAGATAAAGAAATATCTAGTGAAAGAGAGAGTTTGTACATCGTGTCAGAATATGCAAAAAAATTCTTTAAAAACACTCTTAATAACTCAATTCAAGGTAAAACAATTGGTTTAACTTATTTTAAGGAAAGAGGGTTTAACAGTGATACAATTGAAAAATATGACCTTGGGTTTTCGCCTAATGAACAAAGTTATTTTTCAAATTCTGCTATTGAAAAAGGGTATGATAAAGGTTTTTTAGAAAAATCTGGTTTAACAATTTTTCAAAATTCTAAATCGATAGATAGATTTAGGGGAAGAGTTATTTTTCCAATTCACAGCATGTCTGGAAGAATTTTAGGATTTGGAGGAAGAATATTAAATACTGAAATTAAAACTGCCAAATATTTAAACTCACCGGAAAGCTTAATATATAATAAAAGTAAAATACTTTATGGTATTTATTTTGCTAAACAAGAAATAGCAAAACTTGATAACTGTTATATTGTAGAGGGATATACCGACGTAATTCAGCTTCATCAAAAGGGAATTAAAAATGTTGTTTCATCTTCTGGAACTGCACTAACAGCTGATCAGATTACTTTAATTAGAAGATTAACATCTAATATTACTATGCTTTTTGATGGTGATAAGGCAGGTGTTAATGCAACATTAAGAGGTATTGATTTAATATTGTCAGCAGGCTTAAATGTTAGCATTTGCGCATTTCCTGAGGGTGAAGACCCAGACAGTTATAGTCAAGATCGAAGTTTTGAAGAAGTTAAAGATTTTTTATCGGAGAATTCCCAAGATTTTATTCAGTTTAAAGCTTCTATTTTAGCAGAAAGCAGTAAAAATGATCCTATTTTAAAAGCTAAAACAATTAATGAAATAGTCAACAGTATATCAATAATTCCAGATAGAATAAAACAAGAGATCTATGTAAAACATTGTTCCAGGATAATGGATGTTTCAGAAGAAGTATTATTTAATTCTTTAGCTCAACGTACTAAAAATGAAATACCAGTTATTTCAAAAAAAAGAATTGCTAAAGTTGAAAAAACACCGAAAAATAAAAAAATAAATATTCTATTTGAGTTAGAAAAAAAAATTATTGAAATATTATTATTGTATGGACATAAAGAAGAGCAGTTCGAAGAGGTTCTATTAAATAAAGATGATAAAGGAAATATCATATTGGAGCCAACAATAGTTCAGACGCTAGTATATAAAAAGATTTTTTTAGATTTACAGCAAGATGAGATAGAATTTACTAATGATTCTTTTAAAATTCTTTATCATAAAATTATTCATGAACTTCAAGAAAATGAAAAGTTAATTTTAGATGTGTTTTTAAATTCTTTAGATATAGAGTTGTCAAATCAAGTAACAACTATTTTAATGAACGAAGAACAATATCAATTACATGACTGGCTTAGTAAAGATATTTTAGTAAAAAACAAGGATAAAGTAGTTGGTCAATTAGTTACCGAAACTGTACTTAGGTTAAGAACTTATTTGATAAATGAAAAGGTTAAAGAATTACAATTAGAAACTAAAAAAAGCAATGAAGATAATTCAGAGATTCTAAAAGAAATAAACGATTACCATAAGCTCAAGTCTTTATTATCTAAAAAACTAAATAGAGTTATTTAGTTTATCTTAATTCGTCTGGCACTAAATAAATTGGAATAGGATTCATTTTATGAAAATTTTGTTTATTTAGCTTGATTAAAATATTGTACACTTCTCTTTCTCTTCCTTCAAAATCTAATGAGACCTTCCCTAAATCTTTCTGTTTCATAGCCCATTCTAATTCACTATAAGAAGCTCCTATTTGATCTTCATCAGTTCTTTCATCATCCCAAAGTCCATCAGTTGGTTTAGCAATAATTATATCATTGATGATATTTAAATGTTTAGCTAATTCAAAAACCTCTGTTTTGTAAAGATCAGCAATTGGGCTAATATCAACTCCTCCATCACCATACTTTGTGTAAAATCCAATACCAAAATCTTCAACTTTATTACCTGTCCCAGTAACTAAATGATTGTTCAAGTTAGCAAAATAATAGAGTGTAGTCATTCTTAATCTAGATCTTGAATTGGCTAAAGATAATAAGTTATTCTTATCATCTTTAATAGAATTTTTGAATGAAGTAAAGACATTAGTCAGGTCTATAGTTTTTGAAGAAACGTTATTAAAATTTTCAGTTAACCATTGAATGTGATTAGCGGCTCTTTTTTTCTCATTTAAGTTTTGAAAAATTGGCATATCTAAACAAAGAGAAGGTAATCCTGTTTTGGCACAAAGCGTGGATGTTAATGCAGAGTCAATGCCTCCAGAAATACCAACAACAAACCCTTTGGCATGGGATTTTTCTATATATTTCTTTAGCCAATTAATAATATTTTCTGTAATTTTTAAGGTGTTCATTTATTTAAATATATCTTTAAAAGATTTAAAATTATTTATTCCGTTTGCACTAATTTTAATGAATAGATAATTTTGAAATGTAAAATTAATGGTTTTATGATTGATTATAAAATTTTCAATGTTATTTTGTTTATTTTTTTATTGAATATTTTAGGGTGTTTTCAAGAAAAACAAACACATAGTATTGATATAGTTCGTTTTGAAAAAGAATTTTATAGTTCAAATGAGCAAACGCTTCCAGTATTAATTAATAAATATCCTTATCTTTTTCCTAAAGAATATCATTTATCAATTTGGAATCAGTTTTTAAAGGATTCTGTTAAATTAGAAATATATAAAGAGACATTAAAGGTGTTTCAAAATTTTGATTCTATTTCAAATGAAATTCAATTAATTTTTGAAAATTCTAAAGTTATTTTCCCGAAATTTAAATCACCAAAAGTTATCACTTTAAATTCTCAATCAGAATATTCAAATAGAATAATTTATTCCGATTCTTTACTATTTATTTCTTTGGATTCTTATTTAGGTGAAAATTATTATAAATCCTTACCTAAATATATCTCCCAAAACATGAATAAAGTATTTTTAATTAATGATTTAGCTCTAAAAATATCTGAAAATCATGTCAAAAAAGATTTAGACAGAACTCTTTTGTCAGAAATGATTTATTATGGAAAAATTTTATTTATTAATAAGTTATTATTATTAAAAAGTGAAGATTATTTATTGTTTCACACTTCTAAGGATAAAATTCATTGGGCAAATAATAATGAAAATAATATTTGGGCATTTTTTGTTGAAAATGAATATCTTTTTAATACAAGTGACGATTTGAAATTAAGATTTATTTCTATTGCTCCATATTCAAAATTTAATTTAGATATTGATAAGTATTCACCTGGAAGCATTGGAAAATGGTTGGGTTATAAAATTGTAAATTCGTATATGATTAACACCAATGTTAGTATTGATGAATTAATTAAAATGGATAATTATAAAATTTTTAAAAAATCAAATTATAAACCAAAAAAATTATGAAGAAAACTCAAATAACTTTTGATGTAAAATTAGATGAAAATAAAATTCCTGAAAAAATTTCTTGGTCAGCAACTGATAGTGGGGTTTATGAGAAAGATTCTAAAGCTATTTTATTATCAGTTTGGAATCATGAATCTCAAGAAACATTAAAAATTGACCTTTGGACAAAAGATATGCCCCTAGATCAAATGAATGTATTTTTTCATCAAACTTTAGTTAGCATGAGTGATACTTTTTTTAGAGCTACTCAGAATGAAAAAATGACTGATTCATTTAAACAATTTTGTGATTATTTCGCAAAAAATCTTAAAATTAAATTACCACCTAATTAAAATTCTGAATTAATTGCAACAACTCTTCTCTTCCTGTTTTGTGTTTTGAAGAACTAACTATGTATTCGGGGGATATTTTGATTTTTTCTGAAAGTTTTTTAATATAATTATTGGGTTTTTCCTCTTTTTCGCTTTTTTTTAGCTTGTCAGTTTTAGTAAAGATGATCTTGAAAGAGATATTGTTATTGCTTAGCCAATTGACAAATTCAATATCATTTTTTTGTGGATCTAATCGGATGTCTATTAAAACAAAAGTTAATGAGATTGTAGTTCTATTAATAAAATAATCGATTATTATATTTTCAATTCCTTTTTTTTCTTTTTTGGAGATTTTAGCATAACCATAACCCGGTAAGTCAACCAAAAACCAATTGCCATTAATAAAAAAATGATTAATTAAGAGCGTTTTTCCTGGCGTACCAGAAATTTTGGCTAATTTTTTATTTTGAGTCAGCATATTGATAAGAGATGATTTTCCAACATTTGATCTGCCTATAAATGCAAATTCAGGAAATTCATTTTCAGGGCAATCTTTTGCTTTGGAACTGCTTTTTATAAAACGTGATGATTTTATTTTCATTTTCAGAACCCCTTTTCAATAAGCCACTTTTCAACGATACTGTTGAATAGTGAAGGATGTTCCATCATTGGAGCATGACCACATTTTTCTATCCAAAAAAGATCAGAGTTAGGTAAAAGGCTATGAAATTGATCTGCAACTTCTGGAGGAGTAACTATATCATTTTTACCCCAAATTAAAGCAGTAGGGATTGTTATTTCAGGAAGATCGTTAGCCATATTATGTCTAATGGCACTTTTAGCCATAGCGAGTATTTTTATCACTTTGCTTCGATTATTTACAGATTCAAAAATCTCATCGACAATTTCTTTTGTTGCTATTTTGGGAGAATAAAAAACATCTTGTGTTTTCTTTTTAATAAATTCATAATTTCCTCTTTTAGGGTAAGTATCACCCATTGCATTTTCATACAATCCTGAGCTTCCAGTCAATATTAGACCTTTTGTGCTATTAGGGAATAGTTTTGAATGTAGCAAACTAACATGGCCACCTAGAGAATTGCCAATTAGAATAGCTTGATCTATATTTAAATATTTAATAAAATTATTTATGAATTTTGCAAAATATTTTACGTTAGTATCTAAAAGAGAAGCGGTGTAAATAGGTAATTCAGGCATAAATACTTGATAACCCAATTTTGAAAAGTGTGAAATAAAGCCTTCAAAATTTCCAAGCCCTCCCATAAGACCATGCAATACAATGATAGGCTTACCTTCTCCTTTTTGTAAATATCTGAAATCTCCAGCTTCTTTTTGTTGCTTAAAATCCATGTAAATTAAAATCTAATGGACAAATATAGGTAAATAGGAATTATAATTTTTTAATAAATTTTTATACTCTTATCACTTTTTAACATATTTAATATTCAGATAATCAGCTTTTTATGTATAAATATTTATTAAAAATTAAAATTATTAACAAAGTGGTAAAAAGTGGTAAAAAGTGGTAAAATTTCAATATATTTGAGTTTAAACCTAAAAAGATCCAGTGATTAATTTAGTTGGAACATATGATTGTAAAGCTGATGTCAAAGGGCGTCTTATGCTGCCTATTGCTTTAAAAAAACAATTAGGAGATAACTTAAATGAAAGCTTTATTCTTAAAAGATCTGTTTTTCAACCTTGTCTAGAACTTCATCCTATTATTGAATGGAAGCTTACAATGGATAAAGTTAATAAGCTTAATAGATTTGTTAAAAAAAATAATGATTTTATAAGACGTTATACAGCAGGAGTTAGAATAGTTGCTCTTGATAATAGCGGAAGAATATTGATTCCTAAAGATTTGCTAAAATCTTATTTTTCTAAAAATGAACTTGTACTTACATCCGCAATTAACATTATTGAAATATGGGATAAAAAATTATATGAGGATGTAATTAATGATCCGCAAATTGATTTTGAAGATTTATCTGAAAGTGTAATGGGAAATGCGATTAATGATGTATCATAACCCAGTAATGCTTGAGGAGTCTTTAGATAGTTTGTGTATAAATAAAGGTGGAATTTATGTTGATTTAACATATGGCGGTGGTGGCCATTCTAATGGAATTTTAAATATTTTGGGTAAAAAAGGTAAATTATTGGCTTTTGATCAAGATCTTGATGCTATTAATAATAAAATCAATGATGATAGGCTTCTATTGATTAATCAAAATTTCAAGCATTTAAAGCAAAATTTGAATTACTATGGTTTCAATGAAGTAGATGGGGTATTAGCTGATCTTGGTGTTTCTTCATTTCAATTTGATCAACCTGAAAGAGGATTTTCAATAAGATCTGATAGTGATTTAGACATGAGAATGAACAAAAATTCCGAATTAACAGCATCGCATATTTTAAATAATTATACAGAATCCTCTTTAGCTCAAATACTTTATGATTATGCAGATTTAAGAAATTCAAGAGCTATCGCTAAACATATAGTAAATTTTAGAATTAAAAATTGTATCAAATCAACTCTACAACTTAATAAAATATTGAGTCCATTCCTAGCCAAAGGTTTTGAAAATAAAACTTTAGCTAAAATATACCAAGCGTTAAGAATTGAAGTTAATAGTGAAATTGATGCTTTAAAGGAGTTGCTATGTCAATTACCAGAAGTGGTTAAAAAAGGAGGCAAAATATCTATAATAACCTACCATTCTATTGAAGATAGATTGGTAAAAAGGTTTATCAAAAATGGTTGTTTTGATTCGGAACCAATAAAAGATGATTTTGGAAAATGGAACTTGCCATTTAAAAAATCATTTAAGTTTAAAGTTCCATCAAGTAAAGAAATTAAACTAAATAATAGAGCTAGAAGTGCTAAGCTAAGATCAGCAACAAGGTTATGAGCAACAATTTAAAAAAAATATTATTAGGCACATTTTTGGTTGAAGAAGGATCTTATAAAAATTGGAGATTTATAACATTTCTTTTTTTATTGTGTCTTGTTATGATCTTTTCTTCTCATTCTGTTGATGAAAAAATAATATTAATTAGTGATTTGAAAAATGAAGTTTCTGTATTGCATAGCGAATTTATAGATAGCAGAAAAAAAGTAATGAAATTAAAAATGGAAACGAATGTAGCTGATATTATGAGTGACAGAAAAATAAAAAGTTCAACTAATCCTCCAAAAAAAATAATTATAAACTAATGTTAACTAATCAAAAACAATTTTTATACCGGCTGTATTTTGTTGCTAGTGTACTAGTTGTTTTAGGATTAGGAATTGGATATAGAATTTTTCATATACAATTTATAGAAGGAGAAAAATATCGAAAAATAGCTAAAGAGAAAACTGTTCAAAGTTTTACTATTTCACCAAAAAGAGGGAGTATTTATTCGGATGATGGTAGTTTATTAGCTTCTTCATCGATAACTTATGATATATATTTTGATGCTGTAACCGTGTCAAATAAAGATTTTAATGAATACATAAATTCACTATCGGAAGCTTTGTCAGAAACACTTGATAAGTCTCATGATTTTTATCTTAACTCTTTAAATAAAGCTAAGAAATTAAATAGAAGATATCACTTAATCGCTAGAAATATTTCCATAAATGAATTAAATGAAATTAAAAAAATGCCATTATTTAAAAAGGGTGGAGTTAAAGGTGGTTTAATAGTTGAAAAAAAGAATTCTAGAGAGTATCCATTAAATAAAATTGCCGAAAGAACTATTGGGTATGAAAGGAAAAATAATAACAATGAATATGGTGGTGTTGGTCTTGAACATGCATTCGGGACAATATTAAGAGGGAAAAATGGTTCGCAGTTAATGCAAAAAATTTCAAATGGAAAATGGAAACCTATTTCTTCTGAAAACAGAATTGAACCTATAGCAGGATCAGATATAATCACAACTATAAATGTAGGTTTTCAAGATATAGTTCATCATTCTCTTTTAAATCAATTGGAGAAATTTGAGGCCGAACATGGCACTGTTGTGGTCATGGAAACTGAAACAGGCGCTATAAAAGCTATTTCAAACTTAGGAAGAACGTCTGAAGGAAAATATTATGAAAAATTAAACTATGCTGTTGGTGAACATTATGAGCCAGGATCTACTTTTAAATTAATGGCAATGATAGCCGCTCTTGAAGATAACATTGTTGATCCTTTAACAATTGTTGATACTAAAAATGGAATACTTTCATTTTATGGAAATAAAGTGAGAGATTCTAAAAAAGGTGGGTATGGAAAAATTTCAGTAAATGATATTTTTAAAGTCTCTTCTAATACTGGAATGGTTAAAATAATTAATGATGGTTACTCTAGTAATCCAGAAAAATTTTCTAATAGATTGTTTAATATGGGCTTAAATAATATGCTTAACCTTTCAATTTTAGGAGAAGCATCTCCTAAGATACCACATCCTAAAGATAAGAACTGGAATGGTTTGTCATTACCATGGATGGCATATGGTTATGGAGTTTTATTGACCCCTCTACAAATTTTAACGTTTTATAATGCTGTTGCAAATAATGGTGAGATGGTTAAGCCTATTTTTTTAAGCAAAATAAATTCATATTCTAATAAAACTATGAATATGAAAAAAGTTGTTTTAAACCCCTCTATTTGTTCTGAACAAACATTAAATAAAGTAAAGATCATGCTGGAAAATGTAGTAAATGAAAAAGGAGGAACAGCTTATAATATTAATTCTAAAGAATATAAAATAGCAGGAAAAACTGGAACAGGTCAGGTGGATTATAATACAGATAATGTGCAGTATATTTCAAGTTTTGTAGGATATTTTCCATCAGAAAAACCTAAATACACTTGTATTGTAGTCATTCATAAGCCAGATAAGAAAAAAGGATATTATGGGAATATTGTAGCTGCACCTGTATTTAAAAAAATAGCTGATAAGTTATATTCTTTAACTCCAAAAATTCAAACATTAAATCAATTGGAAAATCACAATCTAAATGAAGTTTTAATGAAGGAATTAGTGATTAGTAATGAGTCTAGAAAAAACTTAGATATAAATGGAAAGAATTTTACTGAAGTTTTACCTGTTTTGGAAAATTCAGGATTTATTGTTGAGTTTAAAGGAAGAGGATTGATAGTTAATAAACATACCATAATTGAAAATGCTACTACTAAAAAAATTGTTTTGGAATTGACATGAAGTTATTAAAAGACATATTATATAAAGTAAATATTGTTTCCGTTATTGGATCTACAGATTTGAATTTTAATAAGATTGAATTTAACTCTAGAAGCATTTCCAAAAATGATTTGTTTATAGCTATTAAAGGGAATGATTTAGATGGAAATTTTTATATTTCTCAAGCAATTGATAATGGAGCTAAAATTATTTTATGTGAATCATCGCCAAAAATTATCGTGAAAGGCATTAGTTATGTAATAATAAAAGATAGTAGACAAAGTTTAGCGATTATATCTTCAAATTTTTATAATAATCCATCCTCTAAATTAAAGTTGATAGGCATTACAGGCACAAATGGAAAGACTACAACATCTACATTGATGCACCAGCTTTTTATGCTTTTAAACAATAAAGTAGGTTTGATTTCAACAAATAAGATTTTAATAAATAAAAAAGTTTTACAATCAACCCATACCACACCAGATCCCTTGAATTTGAACAGGATATTGAGCATGATGGTTGAAGAAGGTGTTGAATATTGTTTTATGGAAGTCTCTTCTCATGCCATCGATCAACATAGAATTTATGGATTAAATTTTGATATTGGATTGTTTACTAACCTTTCACATGATCATTTAGATTATCATAAATCATTTAAAGAATATAGGGATGTTAAAAAAGCATTTATCAATTCATTATCTAAGAATTCTTTTGCAATAATTAATGCAGATGATAAAAATGGTGCATATATGACTCAAAATACAAAAGCAAAAGTTTATAAATATGCATTAAAATCTAGTTCCGATTTTTCATTAAAAATTTTAGAAAAAGACTTCAATGGAATGAAACTCTTAATAAATGGAAATGAAGTTTGGTCAAAATTAATAGGAGAATTCAATGCATATAATATTTTGGCTACTTATAGTTTAGCCAAAATATTTGAGTATTCAGACGAATTAATTTTAAACAAGATAAGTTCTTTGATTTCTGCAGATGGCAGGTTTGAAAGAATTTTGCAAAACAATAATAAGAATATTGGTATTATTGATTATGCACATAGTCCAGATTCTGTTCAAAAAATTTTAGAAACACTAAATGAGTTAAAAAATAAAGAAGAATCATTAATAACAGTGATAGGTTGTGGAGGGGATAGAGATAAAGCCAAAAGACCATTAATGGGGAAAATCGCAGCCTCATTAAGCAATAAAGTCATTTTTACATCTGATAATCCAAGGTTTGAAGATCCAAAATTAATTATTGACCAAATGGAATCGGGGGTTGAACAAAAGGATGTTTATAAAATTTCAAGAATTATTGATAGAAAGGAAGCAATAGAATTTGCATGTCAAATTGCAAAAGATGATGATGTCATTTTAGTTGCAGGAAAAGGTCATGAAAAATATCAAATTAAAGGAAGTGTCAAATTTGAATTTGACGATAAAAAAATTTTAACAAAATCATTAAAAACTAATAATTGATATGTTTTATTTTTTATTTGAATATTTAGAATTACAGTATCAGTTACCTGGAGCAAGTTTGTTTAAATACTTGTCATTTAGGTCTTCCTTAGCATTTATATTTTCTTTAATGCTATCTATTAAATATGGAAAAAATATTATTAATTTTTTAAGAAAAAAACAAATTGGAGAGACAATAAGAGATCTAGGATTAGCTGGTCAAAAAGAAAAAAGCGGAACTCCAACAATGGGAGGGTTGATAATTATTGTTTCAACTATTATTCCTGTATTATTATTTTCAAAGTTTGATAATATTTATATATTATTATTATTATTTACAACATTGTGGCTTGGCCTTATAGGTTTCATTGACGATTATATCAAAATATTTAAAAAGAATAAGAAAGGACTAAAGGCAAAATTTAAATTAATTGGACAAATTTTTTTAGGTTTCGTGATTGGACTTACTTTATATTTTCATCCAGATGTAACTATTAAAGATCAAGTACTTTCAGAAAATTTAAAACAAAATTTTGAATATAAATCAACTAAAACTACAGTTCCTTTTTTTAAAAATAATGAATTGGATTATTCATATTTTGTTTCATGGATTTCAGAAGAATCTGAAAAATTAAGTTTAATTGCATTTATATTTTTTGTGATTTTAATTATTACTGCAGTTTCGAATGGTGCTAATTTAACAGATGGAATTGATGGATTAGCTGCTGGCTCATCAGTTGTAATAACCCTTACTTTAGGAGTGTTCGCATGGATTTCAGGAAACATAATTTTTTCAGATTATCTAAATATTATGTATATCCCAAGAGTTAGTGAAATAGTGATTTTTATTTCTGCTTTTATTGGAGGGCTAATTGGGTTTTTATGGTATAATGCATTTCCAGCTCAAATTTTTATGGGAGATACTGGTAGTTTAACTATAGGTGGAATTATTGCAGTAATTGCAATTATTGTAAGAAAAGAATTACTACTCCCTTTAATCTGCGGAATATTTTTATTAGAAACAATATCTGTTATTATTCAAGTCAGTTTCTTTAAATACACTAAAAATAAATATGGTAAGGGTAAAAGAATTTTCTTAATGTCTCCAATTCATCATCATTTTCAAAAAAAAGGATATCATGAAAGTAAGATAGTTGTTAGATTTTGGATAATAGGAATCCTATTAGCAATACTATCATTAATAACACTAAAGATTAGATAAGGATGAAACAAAATTTAGTTGTATTAGGGGGAGGCGAAAGTGGAATAGGAGCTGCATATTTAGCGAGTAAAAAAGGAATAAAAGTTTTTTTATCTGATAAAAATTTAATTGATAATAAGTATAAAAAAATATTAATTGATAATAAAATACAATTTGAAGAAGGACATCATAGCTTAAAAAAAATATTGAAAGCCACTGAAATAATTAAAAGTCCTGGAATTTCGGATAGCTCTAATTTATTTAATGAAATAAGAACTAACAATATTCCAATTATTTCAGAAGTGGAATTTGCATCAAGATTTACAAATGCAAAGATTATTGGGATTACTGGTTCAAATGGAAAAACTACGACAACTAGTTTAATATACCATATTCTCAAATCTTCTGGAAAAAATGTTGGTGTTGCAGGAAATATAGGAAATAGTTTTGCTTTTTTAGTAGCTAATATTGATTTTGAATACATTGTTTTAGAGCTCAGTAGTTTTCAGTTAGACGGAGTAAAAAATTTTAAACCTCTAATTGCTGTTATAACTAATCTAAGCCCTGATCATTTAGAAAGATATCATAACAATTTTGAAAATTACATTAATTCAAAATTTAACATAGTAATAAATCAATCTAACTCAGATTATTTAATTTATAATTCAGATGACAGCAAAATCAATGATGAACTAAACGTCAGAAAAATTAATTCTATTAAAATTCCATTTTCATCTTCTAAGCAAAAATTTAGTAATCAAGTTTATATTGAAAAAAACATAATTAAATCAGAAATAAATAAAAATAAATTTATGATACCATTAAAGAGTTTATCCCTTAAAGGAAAGCACAATATACAAAACAGTATGGCTGCAGCAACTGTAGCTCAATTGCTTAAAATAACTAATGAAGACTTAAGAGAATCATTAGGTAATTTTCAATCTATTAATCATAGATTAGAACATGTTTTAACAATCCAAAAGGTTAAATACATTAACGATTCAAAGGCAACTAATATTAATGCTGTTTTTTACGCATTAGATTCAATGAGAAGCTCTACAATTTGGATCGCAGGAGGATTGGATAAAGGAAATAATTATAATGAATTGCTTCCTCTTGTAAGAGAGAAGGTTAAAGCTATTATTTGTTTGGGGATAGATAATAGAAAGTTGGTTGAAACTTTTTCTTCTGTTACAGAAACAATTATTGAAACAACAAGTATGGTAGAAGCAGTAAATATGGCTTATCATATTGCTAATCCAAAAGATTCAGTTTTACTGTCCCCAGCTTGTTCTAGTTTAGATTTATTTAAAAACTATGAAGATAGAGGAAATCAATTTAAAGAAGCGGTTAGAAAACTATAATGAAATCAATTTTTGAAAAAATACAAGGAGATAAAATAATATGGACAATAGTTTCATTATTAGCCTTGTTTTCATTTTTGCCAGTTTACAGTGCTAGCTCAAATTTCGGAAACGATCTTATTTTTTCCAATATGATTAAGCATATTGCTATTGTATTTATTGGTATGCTGATAATGTACGGTACACATTTGATTCCATATAGATATTTTAAAGGGTTGTCGATTATATGTTTACCCATTATCATTTTACTTTTATTATTTACAGCTTTACAAGGAAATGTTATAGAAGGGGCTAATGCTAGTAGATGGGTAAAACTGCCAGTTGTTGGATTATCTTTTCAGCCTTCATCAATGGCAATAGTAATCCTTATGGTTTATACATCTTTCTATTTGTCTAAAAATTATAATAAAAAAATAAGTTTTAATCAATCAATTTTGCCACTATGGACACCTATTTTATTAGTTCTTATTTTGATTCTTCCATCTAATTTTTCAACGGCAGCAATGATTTTTATGATGATTTTAACTTTAATTTTTATAGGAAGATATCCTTTGAAATATTTGTTAGGAATTATTTTTTCTGGACTATTCTTATTATCAATATTTGTTTTATTAGCTAAAAGCTATCCTGATTTGATGCCTAATAGAATTGATACTTGGGTTAATAGAATAGATAATTTTATAGGAGAAGAAAGCATTGAATCAAATTATCAAATAATTAGAGCGAAATCAGCTATTGCAACTGGCTCTATTTTTGGAGTTGGTGCTGGAAAAAGTGCAATGAAAAATTTATTACCACAAAGTACTTCTGATTTTATTTATGCAATAATTACTGAAGAATATGGGACAATTGGAGCTATATCAATTTTATTATTATATACATTACTTCTTTTTAGGATAATTATTGTTTCCTATAAATCTCAAACAGTTTTTGGGCAGTTATTAGCATTAGGAGTAGGGTTGCCAATTATTTTTCAAGCTTTTATTAATATGGGAGTTGCCGTTCAGCTTTTTCCTGTAACAGGACAGCCATTACCATTAATTAGTACTGGCGGAACTTCAATATGGATGACTTTTTTAGCTCTTGGAATTGTATTAAGTGTGAGTGTAAATAAAATAGACGAAGAAACAGTTGATTATAATAACCCTTTAAATGTTTTAAGTGAAGCAGAATAAGTTTTTAATATCTGGTGGTGGTACTGGTGGACATATTTTTCCTGCAATTTCTATTGCTGATGAGTTATGTAATAAATTTCCTTCATCAGAAATTTTATTTGTTGGATCTAGTCATAGAATGGAAATGCAAAAAATCCCTGAAAATGGGTATAAAATAATAGGACTTTGGATTAGTGGAATAAAAAGAAAATTACATTTATCAAATCTTTTAATACCAATTAAAATTCTATTTAGCTTAATTAAATCATACTTGATTATTAATAAATTCAAACCTGATTTTGTAATTGGAACTGGAGGATTTGCAAGTGGACCTTTATTATTTGTAGCTTCAAAATTAAATATTCCTACTCTCATTCAAGAGCAAAATTCATACGCTGGTTTAACTAATAAGATATTATCGAAATCAGTTGACACTATATGTGTTGCTTATTCAAATATGGATCAATACTTTCCAAAAAATAAAATTGTTTTTACAGGAAATCCAGTTAGAAAAGAAATTAATAGCCATTCAAATTTTAAAAATGAATCTTTAAATTTTTTTAAAATGAATAGTAATAATAAAGTTTTATTAGTTCTTGGCGGAAGTTTAGGAGCTCAAAAAATTAATCAGTTTATTTCAGAAAAAATTGATCTATTTAAGAAATTAAAAATTCAAATTATTTGGCAATGTGGGAAAATATATTACAATCGATATAAAATTTATAATTCTGATTTCACTTGTGTTTTACCATTTATTAAAGATATGAACTTAGCATATTGTGCAGCTGATATTATTGTTTCAAGGGCTGGTGCTAGTGTAATTTCTGAATTATGTATTGTTGGTAAACCGGTAATTTTCATTCCATCCCCTAAATTGGCTGAAGATCACCAAACTAAAAATGCTTTAAATATTGTAAAAAATAATGCAGCAGAAATGATAAAAGAAAAGAATTTAAACAAAGAATTTTTTAGCGTTTTAAAAAATTTAATTACAAATGATGAACATGCTATTAAATTATCTAATTCCATAAAATTATTAGAAAAACCTAATGCAACAAAAGATATAGTTAATCATATTGATAAATTATTAAGTAATGTTTAAAAATTATAATAAAATATATTTTATTGGAATTGGAGGTATAGGTATGTCTTCAATTGCTTTGTATTTTATTAATTATGGTAAACAAGTAGCAGGTTATGATAAAACTAAAAATGCTTTAACAAAAAAACTTTCAGAATTAGGCGCGCAAATTCATTACGAATCTAAAACATCAGATATTCCTAGAGAGTTTTTAAACAATTTAGAAACATTAATAATTTATACTCCGGCTATTTCTAAAGATAATATGGAATTGAGTTACTTTTTTAATAATAATTTCACTGTTCTTAAAAGGTCAGAAGTGTTGGGGGAAATTTCAAAAGATAAGTTTTGTATAGCTATAGCTGGAACACATGGAAAGACTACGACTTCAACTATTTTATCACACATATTATTTGAAAACAATATAAATTTTACATCATTTATTGGAGGTATTTCAGAAAATTATCAGAGTAATTTAATTCAAAATGGTAATGATATTATTTTGGTTGAAGCTGATGAGTTTGATCGATCCTTTTTAACATTAAATCCGAATATTGCATGTATAACTTCAGTTGATCCAGATCATTTAGATATATATAATTCTAACTCTGAATTACAAAAATCTTTCATAGAATTTGCAAGCAAATTGAAATCAAATGGTGTATTGTTTAAACATTATGATATACCAATTAAGGGAGTTAGTTATGGTTTTAGTAAAGATGCAGATTACTCAATAAAAAATTATTATAATAGTAAAGATTCTTCTTTTTTTGAAATTATTTATCAAAAAGAAAAAAGTATTAAAGTAAAGTTTATTATGCCTGGAAAACATAATGCCTGTAATGCATTAGTAGCTTTTGCTATAGGTAGATTTTTGAAAATAAAAGAAATAGATATAACAAAGTCTTTAAGCACTTTTAAAGGTGTTAAGAGAAGGTTTAGTTATATTTTAAAAACTCCAAAAATATTGATTGATGATTACGCACATCATCCTAGTGAAATTAAAGCAGTTTATGAATCACTAGAATCTTTATACCCTGATAAAAATATAATGGCAATTTTTCAACCACATTTATTTTCAAGAACAAGGGATTTTATAGATCAATTTGCTCAAATTTTATCAAAATTTGATGAAGTAGTTTTATTAGAAATTTATCCTGCAAGAGAAGAGGCAATTAAGGGGATTAATTCTAGCGAACTTTTGAAAAGAATCAAAAATATTAATAAAAATTTAGTTAATAAATCAGAATTATCAAGTCATATAAAAAACTCTGAATCTGATGTTTTTGTTGTAATGGGAGCAGGCGATATTTCTGAAGAAATACCTTTAATTAAAGATGTAATTCTAAGTTAAAAATGAGAAATAATTTATTTAAAATATTGATTATTATGTTATTAGTAGGGTTTTTAACTGCTTTTAGTTTTGTTAAAAACGAGAATAGAAATATTGATTTTGAAAATATAAATTTTATTGATTCTGACCTTAAATTTATCTCATTAGACTCGGTTAATAAATTGTTAAAACAAAGTGACTTATTATCAAATAAATTTTTGAAAAGTGATTTAAATTTGAAAGAAATTGAACAAAAAATTTTAGATAATACATTTATACATTCTGTTGAGGTTTCATTAGGTTTAGATGGTCAATTAGGAATTATTATAAAAGAAAAAAATCCTGTGTTTAGAGTTTTAAATGACAACTATTATATTGATTCAGATGGAAATAAAATGTCTTTATCTAATCTTTTTTCAGAACGTATTCCGTTGTTATTGAATAAAGTAGATTCTTCCTATTTCAACAAATTAGGTTTGCTTGGTGAGTACATTAAAAATGATATGTTTTTAAGTAAACATATTATTGCTCTTACTCAATTTGAGGAAGATCTTAATTTTTATGTAAATGGCTATTCTTATGTCTTAAAAATTGAAAAATTTGATAATTACAAAACAAAATTGAAAAATTATGAGAATTTCTTTAGATCTGTTTACAATGAAGGATTATTAGATAGTTTAAGTTCAATTAATTTGAATTTTAAAAATCAGGTAATTGTACAAAAAAAATAAAATGGAATTAAAAAATTTATTTGTTGGCTTAGATATTGGAACTACAAAAATTGTAGCATTAATTGGCTCTTTAAATGAGTATAATAAATTAAAAATTATAGGGATTGGCAAGTCTAAAAGTTTGGGCGTTCACAGAGGAGTTGTAAATAACATTACACAGACTATCCAATCTATTCAAACTGCAGTTAATGAGGCTGAATTAAATTCTTCTGAGAAAATAGAAAAGGTTATAGTTGGTATTGCAGGTCAGCATATAAGAAGTTTACAACATAGCGACTATATAACTAGAGTTAATTCTGATCAAGTTATTGATGAAGATGATTTAGAAAGACTAATTAATCAAGTTTATAAATTAGTTATGCTTCCTGGAGAAGAAATTATACATGTTCTCCCTCAAGAATATAAGGTTGATGGACAGGGTGAGATAAAAGAGCCAATTGGAATGTTCGGAGGGAGATTAGAAGCTCATTTTCATGTTGTTGTTGGTCAAGTTTCTTCTATTAAAAATATTGCAAGATGTATTAAGAGTGCAGGTATTGATTTCGAAGGAATTACTTTAGAGCCAATAGCTTCTGCTGATGCTGTTTTGAACCAGGAAGAAAAAGAAGCAGGTGTTGCGTTAATAGATATTGGTGGAGGAACTACAGATTTAGCAATTTTTAAAGATGGTATTATTAGACATACTTCGGTCATTCCTTTTGGAGGGAATATTATTACAGATGATATTAAAGAAGGATGTTCCATAATTGAAAAACAAGCTGAGCTATTAAAAATTAAATTCGGATCAGCTTGGCCAGGTGCAAATAAAGATAATGAGATTGTTTCAATTCCAGGATTAAGAGGAAGGGAACCAAAAGAAATAACGCTTAAAAACTTATCTAAAATAATTCATGCTAGAGTAGTAGAAATTATTGAACAGGTTTATATAGAAATTAAAAATTATGGTCATGAAGATCAAAAAAAGAAACTCATAGCAGGTATAGTTTTAACTGGTGGAGGAAGTCAATTAAACCATCTTAAGCAGTTAGTGGAATATATCACAGGGATGGATACTAGATTAGGATACCCTAGTGAACATTTAGCAGGTAATAATTCTATTGAAATATCAAGCCCAATGTATGCTACAGCTGTAGGATTGGTTATGAATTCAACCAAAGTAAGTAAGAAAAAAGAATCTTTAGAAGAAGATCCTTTTGAAAATAAGGATTTAGAAAATACTCAAGATCATTCAGCAAAAACTGAAAGACTTACGATTTTTGAAAAATTCACTGAGTCAATAAAAAACTTTTTAGATAACGCAGAATAAAAAAATAATTATGCAATTAAATCCAGAAATTAACAATCTACCTTTTGATTTACCAAAAAATCAAAGTAATGTAATTAAAGTAATTGGTGTAGGTGGAGGTGGTAGCAATGCCATCAATTATATGCATTCAAAGGGAATTAAAGGAGTAGATTTTGTAGTTTGTAATACAGATTCTCAAGCTTTGGAGAATAGCTCTGTAGAAAATAAAATTCAACTTGGAATTACTTTAACTGAAGGGTTAGGTGCTGGTGCTAATCCAGATATTGGAGAACAAGCTGCTGTTGAAAGTTTCGATGATTTAAGAAAAATGTTAGAAACTAATACTAAAATGGTTTTTATAACAGCTGGAATGGGTGGAGGAACAGGAACAGGTGCAGCTCCAGTAATTTCAAAACTTGCTAAAGAAATGGATATTCTTACTGTAGGAATTGTAACAATGCCTTTTCATTTTGAAGGCGAAATAAGATCAAATCAAGCAAAGAAAGGAATTGATAAATTGAGAAAACAAGTAGATGCCCTTATTGTTATAAATAATAACAAATTAAGAGATATATATGGAAATTTAGGTTTTAAAGAAGGATTTGCAAAAGCTGATGAAGTATTAGCGACAGCATCAAGAGGAATAGCTGAAGTAATTACCCATCATTATACTCAAAACATTGATTTAAAAGATGCTAAAACAGTGTTGTCGAATAGTGGAAATGCAATAATGGGCTCTGCAATTGCAGCTGGATCTAAAAGATCAATAGAAGCTATTTCTTCTGCATTAGACTCTCCTTTGCTAAATGATAATAGAATAACTGGGGCAAAGAATGTTTTACTTTTAATTGTTTCTGGAAAAGAGGAAATTACTATTGATGAAATAGGATTAATTAATGATTATATACAGGAAAGAGCAGGTCATGGAGCTAATATCATAATGGGAATAGGAGAAGATTCACACCTTGAAAGTTCAATTTCTGTTACTGTAATTGCTACAGGATTTGACCCTAATCAACAAGAAGAAATTATTCATGCTGATCCTAAAAAAATAATTCATACTTTGGATGGCAGCAGTGAAGTTGTTCAAAATTTTGAAGATCATAAGCGAAGTAAAAAAACATCCCTTCAATTTGATTTTGCTTCTGAAAATATAGATTTTAAAAATACTAGTTCTACGGAAAATTCAATAAACATAAATTCAGAATTAATTGATTTTGACAAGGAAGATTATGATAATTCTAGTGTTATAAATAATATTGAGGTTTCTTATGATGAAGTAAGTTTTGATTTAGAAATTGATGAGAAAGAAATAGAAATAGATGATATATCCATTAAAGTTAATGATTTGGAAGTTGTAGCTCCAGAGTTTGTTGATCCGATGGATCAAGTTTCATTAGATTTTGATATGCCTTTAAACAATAAGAAGAATGATTTTTCAGATAAAATAATTCATGAACTTATTGAGGACGTGAATGAAATTGAAGTAAATGATCCTATTCATATAATTCCTGTGACACAAATTAATGAGTCTGGAACCAACAAATCTGGGTTTGATGATTATCAAAAAACTTCAAAACCTTCAAAACCTTCAAAACCTTCAAATAATAGTTTAGAAAATGAGAAGGAAAGAGTTGTTAATCCTATGAATAGCTCAATTGCTGAAGGTCTTTCAAAAAGAACTGAAGAAAGAAAAATTAAACTAAAAGAGTATAATTACAATTTTTCAAAAGCTAATAATATTCATAATATGGAAACTGAACCTGCTTTTAAAAGAGCTGGCATAAGTTTTGATGATATTGAATCTGTTAAAAATTCAAGAATAAGTGTTAGCAAAGATTCAAATGGAGAAACTAACCTAAGAACTAATAATTCATTTTTACATGATAATGTAGATTAATTTAAAAAATAATGTATGGGATTAATTGATAAAATATCAGAATCTATAAAGATGGCTATGAAACAGAAAAATGTTCAAGTATTAGAGTCATTAAGAGCAATTAAATCTGCTCTTCTTTTGGCGAAAACTCAAAAAGGAGCATCTTCTGAAATTGCTAAAGAAGATGAAATTAAAATTCTTCAAAAACTAGTAAAGCAAAGAAAAGAAAGTGCGGATATCTATATTTCTCAGAATCGAAATGAACTTGCTGAAGTTGAGATTAATCAATCAAAAATAATTGAGGGGTTTTTGCCTGAGCAGATTAGCTCTGAAGAAATAGAAATAATCATTACAGATATCATCCAAGAAATTGGTGCTGAAGGAATGAAAGACATGGGCAAGGTAATGGGAATGGCATCTGCAAAGCTATCTGGAAAAGCAGATGGAAAAACTATTTCTAATATAGTTAGAGCTAAACTTACTTAGTAAAATGGCCCAGTAGTTCAACTGGATAGAATATCAGATTTCGGCTCTGACGGTTGGAGGTTCGAATCCTCCCTGGGTCACCAAAGTGGAATATTGAACAGTGTTCCGTTTTTTTTATTACTTTTATAAAAATAAATATTCTAATTATGAAAACAAAAAAGTGTTACTTATTACTTTGTGTTGCATGGGCAGCTGGCTTTATATGTTTAATGTATCATACTTTTACTAAAGATGGTTTGGAAGTAATTCCTGCACTTACTGTGTATGCTCTTTTTCTGATTTCTGCAGCGATGGGATGTTCTTGTTGTAATGCATCGTGCTGTAAAAAGGAGGATTGAGAAAGTTTAATTATCCCCTAAAGCAACTACATCATTCTTAAAGTCCAATAATTTTTTTAAGTTTGGTCAAGCAAATTGATTAGCGGTAAAAAAAGTTCGAACTTAGGACCGTAAGGCCCACCAATAAAAAAACCCACTCAGATGAGTGGGTTTATTATTTATTGTAAGCTAATTTATTCCATTTGATCTCGCGTAGAAATAGAGTTTTTGAGAGGTGCTTTGTTCCATGCTGCCTTTTTTCCATTATCTTACTTTTCAGACATAACTGTCTTTACTCAAATACAATTGACAAAAAGTGCTTTTTATCCATTATTTGAACCTCTTTAGCTACCTGAACCATCTTCCAATGTTTATTCCTTAAATCAGGAGTTGGTGAATGAATATTGTACTTCAAAAAACGCCAGTATGAGGTAGCAATAGCTGCATATTCGATAAATAATTGTAGAGAATCTCTTTCAGAAAATACCAAGGATCGTATTTGTTCATACCCTTTTATCAATGCTCTTGCTTTGTTTAGGTCAATTTTTCCACCAGTTCTGCAAAGTCCTAATATGCCCATGCCCAAATCAAAAATCAAGTAATAATTGCAGGCTTCTTCAAAATCTATAATGGCTTTTATCTTATTATTTTCAAACAAAACATTATCAAAA
>LWDU01037111.1_pt1 | contig 100097 bp, 101 predicted proteins | sample 727161 | NCBI WGS metagenome assembly LWDU01 (sample SAMN04566230, study PRJNA314399) | hydrothermal vent metagenome | isolation source: deep sea hydrothermal plume seawater | place: Mexico: Gulf of California, Guaymas Basin | collected 2004-07-11 | reverse complement strand
ATCCACATGCCCGATCGTCCCGATATTAATATGAGGCTTCGTTCGCTCAAATTTAGCCTTCGCCATCTATTCGCTCCTCCTTCTTCCGTCCACAAAACAATCTAATCCATGCAATTAAAACACTTGGAGCCCTCGACCGGAATTGAACCGGTGACCTCATCCTTACCAAGGATGTGCTCTACCAACTGAGCTACAAGGGCAACGCTGCTCTTCCCGGTTAATGACAGAACGAAGCCTGACCACTCCAAATTCCGACAATACGAACTACATACCTGGAGCGGGAAACGGGATTCGAACCCGCGACATCCAGCTTGGAAGGCTAGCGCTCTACCAACTGAGCTATTCCCGCATCGAACTTCTTCTCAAGTAAGCCCGGCTTCCAACCCCTTGATTGAAAAAAACACAACAAGGGGACAACTTATCAAAAAAAGATGCCCCTGGTGGGGAGAGGAGGATTCGAACCTCCGAAGCCCATAGGCGACAGATTTACAGTCTGTTCCCTTTGTCCACTCGGGTACCTCCCCAGTCGGAGAAAACCTTCCAAAACCAGTAACAACTCAGCCTGCCCCTCTTTGGCTTCGCGAGACCTATTCCTCCATCGCAGCGATGCTGTGGCACTCGAATCCTCGCATAGCAACACTATACGCTGTGGTTCTGCGCTCTTCACGCCTCGCCCTGGAGAAAAACATGGGCAGGCTAAATCGTTACACAACAGAGAATAATCGGAGCTGGCGAAGGGAGTTGAACCCCCGACCTGCTGATTACAAATCAGCTGCTCTACCAACTGAGCTACGCCAGCCAGCAACCTTTACAAAAACATAAACCTATGTAATAATAAGCGTTTGTGTTCAAGACCTCATACTTAGGAGACGAATAGAGAAACACCCCGATGGAGTGAGAAAAAAACAGGCATACCAAGGGAAACTACTGATTATAGTCTCTGTATTTTATACTGTCAAGTAGATTTTAAATGTTTTTTACTGATGAGTCAGGAGCGCAGGATCTTGGGGATTTGTTCCCTTCGTTCGTCCCTCCTGGAATTCCCCCTTAAGAACACCGGGGCATTTATCCCGGAATGATCAACTGTATTTCAACCCTAACGAAATAGCTTATTGTTTTTATTTAATGAGGAGGTCGTTATGTCAGTACGCATAAGAAAAATTTTTTTCTGGGCCGGTCTCGGGATCGTGCTTTTTACAAATGCCCCTTCGACGTCAGCATTTAATGCTGACCTTGATATAAACTCAGCCGTGACGAACAACCTCAACTTGCTGATCCAGGGAGGATTCGAGGACTTTAGTGAGGAGATCGGCCTTGCCGTCAGCTATCTCCCCCTTTCCCCGGCTGAACCCCTTGGGATCCTCGGTTTCGACATTGGGGTTGAAGTCACAGCGGTCGATATCAAACAGGACAGTCCCTATTGGAAGGTGATCGCTCCGGGCGCCCCCAGCCAGATTCCACTTCCTAAAATTCACGTTCAAAAAGGGCTACCATTCGGAATCGATGTTAGCGCTGTTTATGCGCGAGTGCCAAATTCAAACATTGAGATGGCCGGTGGAGCAATCAAGTGGGCCTTCATTAAAGGAAATACGCTCCTCCCCTCAATCGCCGTCAGAGCTTCATATACAAGGCTATTAGGTGTTAACAATCTGGATCTGGAAACCGCCGGGGCAGACATCTCTATCAGCAAGGGCTTTCTTTTCCTCACCCCTTACATTGGTTATGGGCAGGTGTGGATCAAAAGTAAAATAGTCGATCTTCCCGCTCCTTTAAATTTAGAGTCAAACACCACGCTTCCAAAACCATTTGTCGGCGTAAAGATTTCCCCATTACCCATCATCAACATCGTGGCTGAGGCCGATTTCAGCAAGATCACGCTTTATACTCTACGCTTTAATGTTGGGTTTTAGAAAGAAGGAAATCAACCAAAGAAGAGGGGGATGCACAGAAGCAGGACGCCCAGAAGGCCAAGCACCAGGCTGAACGGGAGCATCAGAGCGCTCAAACTATCATAAGGACGCTTCAGGGAGTGTTGCCCCCAGAAACCGAGGCCGATCCCTGCAATCCCGACAATCACCATAAACAGATAGAGAAGTTTCATTTCTAAGCCTTCATCATCCCGATGATCCAGAGGGCATAAAAGAAGATCGCGATCCCTCCCCAAAAAACCCCTCTTCTCATATTCCACTGATGTTCCGTATTAAAGGCCCTGAAGATAAAAAGGAGCGTTCCTGTAATCCACCCCCAGAAGCCGATTTCCAAAAGGATGGACCAACCTACATAGGGCCGCATCGGACGCTTCAAAATAGTCAGGGCCTCATCCCGTCGTTCGGCTTGACTCATTTTTTTACTCTTCTCAGAGGACGGAGGGGCTAAGGCCATCAGGTCAGCAATTTTTTCATCCGTCCGATCAATCCACGAACGACCCGGGGTATAGAAACTTCGTGTTGCGTAAAAAGCACTGCGAAGAGATCGGTACGCGATCAATGCGAGTTTCATGTCGGTCTCTTCGAGATCTCTTCCGATCTCCCAGAGCCGCTCGGCTGAACGTTCAACATATCCTCCCACCGGAAGATACCAGAGGATGGCCCGTTCATAATGCATGATCGCATCCCGGATGTTTCCCTTCGCATCGGCAATGCTGGCTTCTTTAAATTCATACCGTGAGGAAAGGAAGACCTTTACATAGATCAAAGAGAAGAACAGGACAACACAAAGCGCAATCGTCCTGATAAGCTTCATTCGTCCACCATTCAAACTCATTTGAAATCCCGCCTTTGAAAGAATGCCGAGGAAGCAAGCAACAAGAATAAAATATAGAGCAGCCCATAAGAAGCGCTCAAAAGGATTTTTCCAGGCAGAAGTGGGAGATGGTGAACCACCTCTCCTTTGATATTAAAGTTTTCCAGATTGGGCAGAAGATAATAGAAGAAGACGGTCAACTTCTCCAAGGCGAAATTCCCTGAAAGGCTGCCGATCCGATTTAAATCCTCGGTCAAATGGCCAATCACATAAATCGAAAAAGTAAACATCCCACTGAGAAATGGAGTTGAAAAAGTAGAAAAAAAGATGGCAACTGCCGCAACAACCGAAATTTCAATGAAGATCAGGAAAATCGCCTTCAGCAGAACAAGGTCGATCACTCCCTCATACAACCAGACCAGAAGAAAGAAAAAAAACGTCATCAAGAGGGTCTCCACTCCAAGGGTCAAGACAATGCCCAAATATTTTCCGATTAAGAATTGAGCCCTGTGGACCGGTTTTGCCAGGAGCGTGTAGATGGTCCGCTTTTCGATCTCTTTAGAGACAAGACCGATCCCGACGACAATCGCGATCATCACGCCAAAGAGGTTAATGCTGGCAAGGCCCATGTCCTTGATAATCTTACTCCGCTGGCCAACAGTCGCCTGATCGAGAACAAGAGAGCCACCCATCATCAAGAGGGCAAAGAATATAAGGCTGTACAGGATCTTGTTTCGGATCGCCTCCCTAAAGGTGTTTACCGCGATGGCCTTGACGGCGTTCATGGACCTTCCCCCCTCATCTCTTCTATAAAGATGTCTTCAAGGGTTTCCCGTCTCGGAACGATCGAGACAATCTTTCCTCCCTCCCGTTCTGCCCATTGAATGAGTTGTGGCAGGACCTCCTCATCCTGGAGTAAAATCAAACTCTCTTCGCCTTTGGTGGTGATCGACTTCGACAAGGGGTCGAGGGCATGGATCCTTCCCTCAGGGAGTCCTCTCACACAGACCTCTACAGATTTCACCTTTGGATTCAGCATCTCTTCCAGACGCCCGACATTTCGAAGCTGTCCTTTAACAATAATTCCCACCTGGTCGCAGATCATCTCCGCGTCCGAAAGAACATGTGTGCTGAAAAAGACGGTCTTCCCCTCTTCCTTCAGACGAAGAATGATGTCACGGACATCCTTTCGCCCCATCGGGTCGAGGCCCGACATCGGCTCGTCCAATATGACAAGCTTCGGATCGTTGATCAGGGCTTGCGCCAAGCCAATCCTCTGGAGCATTCCCTTCGAGTAGCGGCGAAGCTGAATCTGCTCTGAGCCTTTCAGTTTGACCAGTTCAAAGAGCATTTCGATCTTTTCTTTCCGTTCCCTTGATCCCATCCCAAAGAGCTGCCCGTAAAAATGGAGGAATTCTGAGCCGGTCAGATAATCGTAGAAATAGGGGCTTTCCGGGAGATAGCCGATTTCCCTCTTCACGGCAATCTCCCGGATCGACTTCCCAAAGAGGAAGGCCTCGCCCGAGGTCGGATGAAGGACCCCGATCAGCAGCTTCATTGTCGTTGTTTTTCCTGCCCCGTTTGGGCCCAGAAATCCAAAAGTCGTCCCACACTCGATTTCCAGGTTTAGGTCGCTCAGGGCCGTCGACTTTTTCATCCAAAAACCGCTTCGAAAACGCTTAGTCAGATGTCGTATCTGTATCGCCGGTATCATAATTGTCTATTCCTGAAAGAATACGCTTTATTTTTTTTTCGATATGCTCCTTGACAAGCTCATCCGTCGCGTTTCGATATGCCTCCCGGTAAAACCGAAGCGCCGCCTCGTTTTTATTTATTTTCGCATAAAGTCCCCCGGCCAAAGACTTTAGATAAGCCGGCGATCCCGGGAGGGAGGATGCCTTTTCAATATACGGAGCAGCCTTCTCTGCATCTTTCTGATGATAATAATAGTTAAATCCGATGTAGAACGGGAATTGCCACTTCTCCGGGTAGGCCTCTATCCCTCTTTCCAATATTTGATTTGCCCGATCCACCTGAGAGGCCTCAAGAGACAAAACAATCCCCCCAAAAAAATACGGGAAATCAAAAAGAGGATCAAGGTCAATGATCAGGTTCAGGATATGATGGAGCCAGGGGTACTCCTTATCCGTCACATAGTGATCACCGAAGTAATCAATTGTTTTAATCCAAAGCAGATCGGCCAGCACCTGATCATAACCCAATACCAGGAGTTTTAGATATTTCCCGGAAGGGAGATAAAGAAGCGATTCCTGTTCGACCGGCTTAAACTGCGCCAGTTTTTTTTGGAGCTGTGCCTGGCCGAAGAACAATGTAATCACAACAAAAACAATGAGAAGAGATCTTTTCATGATTAATAATGGCCGATTTTGTTCGATTCGAGAATACTTACCCTTTTACCAGAGAAACCTGTCTCATTTCTCTTCTCAAGCCATGCTTGAAACATCAACACATTCCACAGGAAATAATGATGATTGCGTTTTTCAGATCGATGTTCCAACCACTTCGTCCTGATCGATTCTGGATTGAGGATACCCTCTTCACGAAGTCGCTTTTCATCCAAGAGAGATTCCGCCCATTCTCTCATCGGACCCCGCAACCAAACATCAATCGGAACCCCAAAACCCATCTTCGGATGTTCAAATAATTTGCGGGGAATGTACTTACCTAAGATTTTGCGAAGCGGTTGTTTCCCTTCCCCCCGATGGATCTTCAGCGACATCGGCAGAGTCCAGGCAAAGGCCACCAGACGATGATCCAACATTGGAACGCGCGCTTCCAACCCAACCCCCATGCTGGCACGGTCAACCTTGGCGAGGATGTCGTCCGGCAGATAGGTCCGGGTGTCGAGATACATCATCCGGTGAATCAGATCGGGCGAATCGATCCACGCTCTGGAATCGCTGAAGACCGTTGGCGGCTCAGAAGAACCCAGTACAAAATCGGTTGGACGTGTCACATGGGAGACCATCTCACGATACATTTTCTCCTCTTCTTCGACCGACATGATCTCACCCAGCCTCTGCAACCTGTCACTCGACAGTAATGGAAGGGCACCTATCCTCCTTAAGACTCTCCCAATTCCCCCACGCCACTGTCTTGGGATGCATCCGATCTTTCCACAGACCCTTTGGCCGATAAAATAACGGGGATATCCCGAAAAGAGCTCATCGCCACCATCCCCTGAGAGGCTAACGGTCACATGCCGTCGCGCGAGCTTGGAGACAAGGATAGTCGGAATCTGGGAAGAATCCGAAAAAGGCTCATCATAGAAGGTCGACAAATCAGGAATGATCGCCATTGCCTCTTCAGGAGTCACATAGAGTTCCGTGTGCGCCGTTCCCAAGTGTTGCGCGATCGCCTTGGCTCGATCAGCTTCATTATACCCTTGCTCATAAAAACCTATCGTGAACGTCTTAACGGGCCGTGTGCTCTGCACCTGCATCAACGCCGCAATCGTTGAGGAGTCAATTCCCCCTGAAAGAAAGACACCGAGAGGAACATCAGATTCCATACGGAGCTTGATGCTATCCATCAAAAGTGTCTCAAGGCTATCAATTGCCTCTTCCGCCGTCCCTTCAAAGGGACGCTGCATTCCAGATTCCGCCACTTCCTTAAAAGACCAATAAGGGGTAGGGTTAGGAAGAAATCTTTCATCCGAAAACGAGAGGGTTAGCATCTCACCCGGTGGAAGTTTATAAATGTCCTTATAGATTGAATAGGGCGTTGGTATATAATTATGCCTATAATAAAGGGCCAGAGCATCTCGATTAATCTCCCCGCAAAACCCAGGGTAGGCACAGAGACTTTTTAACTCCGAACCGAACAGGAAAGTGTTCCCGGACCAACCATAATACAACGGTTTTTCCCCAAGCCGATCCCGCACCAGGTACAGCTGGCGCTCCTGACGGTCCCACAAGGCAAAAGCAAACATCCCGTTGAAACGCTGGAGGGCCTCCTTCAATCCCCAACGTCGAATGGAGGCCAGCATGACCTCTGTATCGGAATGCCCACGAAAACGATCACCCAACCGCTCCAGTTCAATGCGCAAAGATTTAAAGTTATAGATCTCTCCATTGTAGACAACCACATATCGACCGCAGGCGGAAAGCATTGGCTGATGCCCCTCAGAAGAAAGGTCGATCACGGCAAGCCTCCGGTGTCCCAGGGAAATTCCTGCTTCAGGGTCAACCCAAACGCCCCGACCATCCGGCCCACGGTGAACAAGGGTATCCACCATCCGGAGAGAAATTTCCTCTAATTCACCTCTCCCCATTCGACGCGATAAATCAAGAAACCCGGCAATGGCGCACATAACGCCAGAACCCTCCCCTATTATTTTATATCCCTAGTCTGCTTCAAAAACACAAACTCATTAACAGCCAAACGCCCCGCCTCAGGTCTTAAGCCGCTACAAACGGTAGCTCTTCTCTCTATAAAAATCGAAAACCTGCTCCGGTTTCGCGACCTCGAACGGATACGCCCCCCCCCTTCCTCACGGGAAGGTCCACATTCGCCAAAGCTTGCCACATTGCGCCGGTGTGGTGAAAATCACCCCAAGTATAAACAATATATCAAATTTTCCGAGAGATCGGACATAATCAGCATCCAGAATGGAACCGACTTCAACGATCCTATCCGGATATCTTGGAAAATAACGTTGTTTCAGTGCTTCCGTACATCCAGCTGACTTGATATCATACTCAAAGAAGCGCACCGTCGCACTCAGGCGTCGTGCGACCAAACTAAAAACTCACTCCCGGGATCCAATATCCAGAAAGCATTTACCGGACAGATCTTCGAAACTGGGTAATTCTCGAAGCGACTTTCCCGCCTCCGACATCTGTTCTTTATCCAAATCCCGCAAGAAGTGGGCCCCAGTTCTCTACAAATTCAAACCGTTCACCTCATGCAACCTCACTCATATGATCATGTATCTTTTTTCCGCAATACTTGGGACAAGATCTCCTCCCACATCGCAATCACCTTCTCCATGCCGAATCGTTCTGTGATTTCAACAGCGTATGCAGCGAGACGCCTTCGCTCACCTTCATCTGCCATGAGTCGATCCATCGCCTTCGACAATCCGGCCACATCTTCACTCCGGACCAAGAGACCGTCAACCCCATCTCGAACAATCTCTCGAGGCCCGCTGGGGCAATCTGCGGCAATGACCGGAAGACCACAGGCCATCGCCTCACACAAGGCATTGGGAAATCCCTCAAAACGAGAAGACAAGACAAAGAGATCCGCCTGTTTAAGAAAATCATAAGGATTCTTCACCCGACCCGGCAACTGAACCCGATCCACCAATCCTAACGAATCTCGTAACGACATCAACTCTCTCCGTAACGGTCCGCCCCCCAAGATCATCACCTTCCATTCAGGGTATCTGCCCTTCAGACGTGCAAATGCCTTCAGAAGGAGATCAAAGCCTTTCTCATAGGAGAGACGACCCATCGCCATAAGCAAAGGTCCGGGCAATGGCTCGACCGAAAGAGGGCGCAATGTCGGGACTAAAACCGGGTTCGGGATAATGCACGCCGTTGATTGAAACCTAGGCAAGAAATAGTCATACACCCCCGGTGTTTGGACGACAATCCGGTCTGCAAATGGGTAGGTCCATTTCCGAAGCTGCTCCCATATCCTTCCAATCCGATACATGCTTGGAACGCTACGTTCCGAGACCACCACAGGCAGATTCAGCCCACGGGTCGCCAGTAATGTCAAAATATTTGTCAAGTCGATAAAAGAGATCACCACATCCGGCTTTGTCGATAAAATAGATCGTCGCAACCGAAAAAAACCAACAATGGTTTGAAAGAGCCCGGAAATACCGAGAGCAAGCCGAGCAACATCAACCGGAAGTGTATAAAAGTCGACCTCCTTGCCGTTCAGGGTTATGACCGAGACGCAGTGCCTCTGTTCCAGAAACCCCTTTGACAATGAAACCAAGATCCTCTCGGCCCCACCGGACGATAATGAGGCGATCACAAATGTTATCCGCATCAATCAAGCCCAACAACCTATGTGTGTGTACCTCCTACTGCCCGTTCCTTGCTGAGAAGTAAATGCTCGTTGTCGCCAGGTTTGCACCGTACTTTGCCCTGATGAGATAGACAAGGCTCTTTATCGCACGCGTAACCGACTGCCGCCGAAATGGTACAAATGCAGTTGTCCTCACTCCCACATCTTCAAAAAAAGGCTCCAGTTCATTTCGCATCGCCTTGGCATCAAAAGACTTTTGATGCCCCCACCGGTGAAAGACCTCTTCACACTTCGGGCAAATCACCCGATTTACAAAGAGGTCCTCACGATAAGGAACTGTTCCCAGAAACCAACCCCCACCTTTAAGAACACGGGCGACTTCCTGCAGTCCCTTATGACGCTGTTCATCGTCCAGATGCTCCAGGACTTCAGAAGCCGTCACAAAATCAAAGCCGGTATCATCAAAAGGGATCTGTTCAATAACCCCTTTTTGGGCCTTGAACCCTTTCTCGACCAATCGATTGATCGTCTTTTTATCCGGATCAAGCGATTGCATTTTCCAGCCGCGTTGCCGAACGGTCTCCTCAAAATATCCGTTCCCCACTCCAATGTTCAATATTCGGGGCATAGGGACAAGCATTTTTTGTGAAATTTGCTTTATAAGAAAGTCCAATCGGGGCTTTGACTGCGCAAAGGCCTCTGGTGCTTGATTTTGGTAGTAGTCCCATATCCGGTCTTGTCTTGTCAGGCAAGCACTGTTTTCATCATTTTTCATGAGAGACCTCTCGCCCTTTTAAGTTGTTTACTTAGAGATAGAAATATAAGCGAGACCGAGATAACATAAACGACACTGGTAGATAAACTGATTCCTGCAACACCGAGAAAATGCATAAAAACATAGTTCCCAATAATATTGGCAACGAGAATAACCCCCGAGATGACCATAAGGGTCTGATTCCTGGCCAAGGCGCTCAACAATCGAACCCCTAAGATCCCCAAGATGTAAAAAGGAAACTGCAAAGAATAGTACGCCTGCACCTGACCAACCAAACGAGTATCCGCCTCTGTGAAAGCGCCCCGTTCAAAGACCAGTCTGACAAGAGGCTCTGAAAAATAAAAGAAGAGGAGCGTAAGAGGAACTGTGATTATCAGGATTAAGCGTGCATAGACCCGTAAAGTATGTCGTATGCCACGCCAATCCTCGTGGGCAACCATCTTGGAAAAATGGGGAAATATCGCCGTACTGAGGGCCATCGATCCGATCCCAAGGATAAATACAATGATCTTACTCCCATAGTTTAAGGTAGAGACACTTCCGGGGCCAAGCATGGCCGCCATGGCTTGATCGATAAAGACCATGCCGCCCATGAGAAAGGCTCCGCCAATCATCGGGAGATACTGGTGAATAATCCTCCGCGTCGCCGGATCAAATCCGGACCATCGCGGGACAATCGGGAGTCCCTGGGAGTGTAAGCCCCATAAAAGAAGTCCCCCTTCTAAAATAAACCCACCAATGATTCCCACCGTCAGGGCGTGAATGCCCCATACGTTTCCCAGCCACAACAGGAGGATCACTGTGACGGAGTGGATCACCATGGGGGAACATGCCACTAGCGCAAATTTTCCTTCTGCGTTCAGGAGGCTTCCCCATGCCTTGGTCAGACCCATAATCACCAAGGTCGGGAGCAACATCAGATAAAGAGAGTGCGTCAGCGCCAGCTTCTCCTGACCAAATCGAGAGCCAAGAATAGGAAGAACTACGGGCGAAATAAACATTAAAAAAAGGGAGATCGCGATCAACAAAATGAGGTACCCGCCGAGGACATTTGCGAAGAGCCCTCGCGCCGCCTCTCTCCCTTCCTGCTCCCGCACCTTTACATATTCCGGGATAAAGGCTGCATGAAAGGAGCCCGCTACAATGTTCATCGCCAATGACGGAAGTAAAAAAGCGATTAGGAAGGCATCGAAGGAATCCCCCGTGCCGAAATGATTTACAACGACCAGTTCCTTGCAGACCACCGCCACAGACACGACGAGCTGAAAACTTCCGACGGTGATAATACTCAAGAAGATCCGCCAGTTTACCGATTGTTGTCGCCAACCCCCCAATTGACAGAGACGGACGCGCAAGGCTTCCAGCATCTCTAAATCTACCCCGATCTTTAATCTGGCCTTCTACATGAAAGGCATCCTATCTTCCTCTGGAGGCATTCCTACCACTTTCCATACCGCTCTAATATATGGCATCCTCTTGAAATAACTCTCGCGAGAATAGAATAACCTCTATAAAGCGAAGAACCGCACAAAAACAACAATCGACTTTTTTAACAACGCCTTCAGTAAGAGGCTTAAACCGCCATAGATACCGCTGAATACGGAAACAATATCAATTTCATACACGTAACCCACCATAAGAGAATAAAACGGAACCACCGATAGAAGTCTTCCCCCTTCAACACCGATTTATCTCTCCATGTCGTGTCGTATGGTATTCGCTATGCGTATATGGTCTCCTCCCATGTTGCAAGGCTTTTATGGCGATAACTTCCCAGTGTCGGCTCTTTTCCCACAATGACGCTTTTTTGTTTCGGATATCGCTTTTTAAGTTCTCGCACCATTGAGAGTCCCATAATCCTGGTCCCAGCCATCTCACGATTATGTTGCTGGATGGCCCTGGTGACTGGAGCGGTTTTTGTGAATTGAGGCCGGGCACCCACGCTCGTTACAATCTTCATACTTTTTTGAAATGAAGAATCTTTTATCATTGTTTTGGTGACCTGATCAATCCGGCATGAACAAGAGACCTTTCCCACAGGAAAGGTAAAACCCTCTCACAAAATGGGATGAACCACTTTTCTTTTTCAGCAGCATTTTCCTGAACAGGCCCCTCACTTGTTATGAATAACTTTATTAAGCATCTCCTCCCACATTGAGATTACTTTCTCGATGCCAAACCTCCCAACGACTTCAACTGCACGGGAGCCCAATCGCCTGCGTTCCGGCTCATCCTTCATCAGATGATCCATCTTGACAGCCAAGGCGTCCACATCGCCAGGAGGAACCAAGATCCCATCCACGCCATCGCGGATAATATCCCTTGGCCCACTGGGGCAGTCCGTCGAAATAACGGGAAGACCGCAGGCCATTGCCTCGCATAGAGCCATCGGAAAACCTTCCACGCGTGAAGATAAAACGAAAAGATCAGCCTCTCTGAGTATCGTATAAGGATCCTTGACACAACCAGGAAGATGTAAATGACTCTCCAGCCCCAATTGATGTCTAAGCAATTCCAGGTCATTCCGTAACGGTCCATCCCCCAAGATTGTTAACTTCCATTCCGGGTGTTTCTCCTTCAATTTCGAAAAAGCACCTATCAAGAGAGCAAATCGCTTCTCTTCTATAAATCGTCCGATTGATAGAATCATGAGTTGATCCGGGACGGTGTTCGACGACGAATCTGTGACAGGTGGAGAAATAACCGGGTTTGGAATGACACAGGAACGCTCCCTGAACCGGGGCAAAAAATAACGAAGAGCTCCCTCGCTTTGGACAACGACCCGAGCAGCACCAGGATAAATCAACCACCTTAAACAGTCCCAGATCTTTCTAATTCGATATGCCCCCGGATCGGATCGTTCAGATACCACAACAGGTACTCTCCTGCCCCACATCGCCATCAATGTCAGGATATTCATCCGGTAAATAAAAGAGATCACCACATCGGGTCTTGTTGACAAAATGGATTTCCGCAAAGCAGAAATCCGCCACATCGCTTGAAAAGGGCCGGAGATACCAAGCGACATTCTTTGAACCTGAGATGGCAATTCATAAAAATCGTTCTCTTCCCCTAATAACGTTACCACAGAAACGGCATGTCCTCTTCTGAGGAAGGCTTTTGACAATAAGACCAACACCCTTTCGGCCCCTCCCCCCCCCAATGATCCAATGGTAAATGTAATCCTCATAATTCAGGTTCTTTACCAGACAAAGGCCTTATTCGTTCATTGTGATGCCGTTTTTTCCCAAAGTCGGTAGACCAACAATAACCAGAGCTTTTGGCTGTGATCGCGCTTACCTCTCTGATGCTCTTCGACCAACTGGTTGATATAGGGAAGATTAAACAAACCCATTTTGTCCGGCTTAAGCAATACCTCCTCAATCAAGGATCTTAACCCGTTCTTAAACCAGCTCCCCAAAGGAAGCATGAAACCATGTTTCTTTCTTTTCACAATACGGGGAGGCAACATTCCCTGGAATGCCCTTTTCAGGAGATACTTCGTTTCCAGATTTTTCAGTTTCAAGTGTACAGGCATTTTCATCGCAAAGGAAACAACTTCCTGATCCAGGAAGGGGCATCGCACCTCCAAACCATGCGCCATACTCATCCTATCGACCTTCACCAGGATGTCATCCGGAAGGTAGCGATGAAAATCAACCCACATCATTTGAGAAATTTCATCCAAACTAGAGAGACGTTCCGCCCACGCCCCTTGACAATCTTTTCTCGATTTCTCCAAAAAGGCTGTGACACGGGGAGTATAAAGAAGATCTAATTCCTTTCTTGTAAAGGTTGCTGGAAGAAGATCAAGCGGATCCTCTTCCAGCCTACGGGAAGATCCGGCAAATAACTTGAATTGTCTGATCAAACTCTTTCCGTAGTATGATGTCCCCTCTGGCATGGCATCCAAGATCTTCTCAATCCATTTTTCCCGAATTGGCCTGGGAATCGCCCAATAATATTTTAGGAGCCTTCTTCCAACATAGCGGCGGTAACCGGCAAAAAGCTCATCACTCCCGTCTCCTGAAAGAGCCACAGTCACAGAACGCCTTGTCACCTCAGATAAATGGTAAACAGCGATGGACGAGGAATCCCCAAAAGGTTGATCAAAAGAAGAGATGATCTTTGGGATGAGGTTCTTAATCTGATCATCAAGCTGATAGGCATGATGATCGGTCTTAAAGTGAGTGGACGCCTCAATCGCAAAAGGAGTTTCATCAAAACTTTCTTCTTTAAATCCAACCGAGAATGTGTTGAGGCTGCTTACGCCTCCTTCCCGCATCAATCCAACGATCAAAGAGGAATCGATCCCTCCACTCAGGAAAGCCCCCAGGGGGACATCGCTGATTAAACGGAGCCGAACAGCCTCCGAAAGGGTCTCCCGGAGGGCCTCTGCATAGGCCTCCTCACTCATTTTCCGGTCGGAGGAAGCAGGAGGCTCCCAATAACGCTTTATTTCAAAGCCACCCTGGTCAATGACCATGTAGTGTGCCGGAGGAAGGGATTGAATATCCTCATAGATCGTCTCCGGCCCGCTGATAAATTGATTCTTGAAAAAAAGATCGAGCGCACCCAGATTCAAACCGGAACCGACACCGCAGGCCAACAAGGCCTTGATCTCAGATCCGAAGAGAAAACGGCCTGCTCCCCCTGCCCCCAGAGAATAATAAAGTGGTTTTTGACCTACGCGGTCTCTTGCCAGAAACAGCCTCTTTTTACGCACATCCCAGATCGCAAGGGCAAACATCCCCCGAAAACGCCTGAGGCTATCGATCCCCTCTTCCTCGTAGAGATGGACGATCACCTCGGTATCACTCTTCGTGGCAAACCGATGGTCCTTCTCCAAATCCCGCCGGATCTCCTGGAAATTATAGATTTCCCCGTTGAAGACAAGCACGACGGTCCGGTCCTCGTTAAACATCGGCTGCACGCCCCCTTCCACATCAATCACCGCCAGCCGGGTCTGCGCCAAACCAAGTGGACCGTCAACATAGAGTCCGGACCCGTCCGGTCCGCGATGCTTAAGTCGTGTCATCATGGCAACCAGCTCATCAGAATCAACCGTGCCACCATTCAGATTTAGGATGCCCGCGATACCGCACATAAGCGTGTATAAACCTCCTGATAGCGTTTCGCCACCTGATCCCAACCGAGGCCCATCCTAACGATCTCCTCCCGGCCTCTTGCCCCCATCTGAAGGCGAAGTCCCTTATTCCTGACCACCGCAAGAAGATTTTGAGCCAGACCCTGGACATCTTCCGACTTCGACAGAAGTCCGTGCACACCATGAGTCATTACCTCACTTATCCCCGGAAGGTCGGATGCCACCACGGGGAGACCACAGGCCATTGCCTCAAGGACAACATTGGGCGTCCCCTCCCAAAGACTAGGAAGTACGAGACAATCAGACTTCTTCATCCAATACGGAATCTGATCGGGAGACTGCACACCTACAAATTCAACTACCGCATTCAAACCAGAGTGGTTAATTTGCTCCTTCAGGCGCTTCTTCTCGCTTCCGTCCCCGATCACCCGGAGATGGACATTCTCTTCCTCTCGCAATACATGAGAAAGGGCCTCAATGAGATGGTGAACCCCTTTACCTGGAACAAGATTCCCGACAAAAAGCAGCCGACATTGTGAAATTGTGTCTTCATCTTGACGCTGTGGAGGTAGGTCAACCCCGTTACGGATAAAAACAACACGTTCCTCCGGGACGCCTTGGGAGATCGCCCAGCGCTTCAGATCCTGATTGACGGTGGTGATGAGGGCAGCCCGCCTCAAGATCCAGCGCGAAACAAGGGCAGAAAATTTTCCGTTTTTGGAGCGAAGGACATCGCTTCCACGCAAGGTCACCACAAATGGAATACCGTGGACCAGTTTCACAGCCACGGCGATGAGGCCCGAATAAATCCAGTGGGCATGGACAATGTCGGCCCCCCTCGCAACACGAAGACTCTTGATGACAAACATCACAAGAAAAAAAGGGACCTGAATGAAGAACCAAGGACTTCTACTCAGGTTGGCCGGAATTCCCCCCGGCCCGTAGGCAAGCCCTTGCCAGCGCTCGGGGAAAAAGTAGCAGAACCGATAGACCCATCCTCCCCCCATCCTTTCCACAGGAGACGCGCCTCTGTTTGCCGGCGCAACAACATCAACCTGAACATCTGATGCGGCTAAGGCTCGGCAGAGCCTGAAGATAAATATACCGGAGACGTCCCCGGTCGAGAGGGGATAGGATGTGGTCAACATGCAGACCTTCATCGACCCGGCCCGCGAAGATGCTTGTTGTATTCCATATCAAACCACATCGCGAAAAAAAGCGACTGGAGACCGGAGATAAACAGGAAGGACGCAAACAGGGCCTCTGTCGGCATCACGAGAATTCCGCTCAAACGCAAGCAGATCAGGTAAGCCCCAAAGAAAAAACCTGTCGGCGTCAGGCTAAGACCGAGAAAGTAGAAAAACACAAGAGGGTGAAAGTCCTGAATGACATACTTCTGTAACATCCGCTTAATAAAGCCCTTAAGCAGCAACCAACTGATGCTGGGAATGACCTTCCAGATGCGGATCCCCGATTTTTCACCAATATTGTATATCGGGCGAACCGAGACATCTTTGACTCGGAAGTTACAGATATTCAATTTTATTAGGATATCATTCGGCATCCCGTATTGCAGATAAATTGCATCGAGATTCAAGGCCCGAAGCGCGATCAACGATATCGCTGTATATCCTGACTGGGAATCCGCAATGTGCCAATAGCCGGAGGCAACTTTTGTCAAAAGGGATAAGACCGAGTTTCCGAGATATCGATAGTGTGGGATCATCTCCCAGGACTCCCCTCGAAATAGACGGTTTCCCTTCACATAGTCCGACTCACCCCGGATGATTGGCGAAACAATCCGTTTCAGGTCGGCCGGATCCATCTGGGCATCTCCGTTCATCACAACGACGACATCAATCTTTTCAGACAGAGCCCTCTTGTATCCTGTTGCAACCGCCCCCCCAACCCCCATGTTTTTCTTATGTTGAATCAGGACATTTTCTTCTGGCGCCTTCATAACATAGCCCTCGACGATGGCAACAGTTTTATCGCTGCTGAGGTCATCGACAATAATGATCCTGTCCACAAAAGACGGCATCGTCTCGATAACCCGCCCAATTAACTTTTCTTCATCGTGCGCCGGGATTACAACACCAATCTTTTTTCCCTGCAGCATTACTCCTCCGCGTCTGTTCCCAACAGCGTTTTCAAATCCTGTCTCGCACTTATATGTTCCGGGTCTTCTCTCAAGGTATTTTTAAAGTAGAAAATTGCCTGAGAATCATCCCCTGTCTGAGCATAAAGAAGGCCCAGTTGATAGTTCGTTCCAACATCATTCTCTCGAATCTGTTTCGCTTTTAATAAAGCCATTTCTGCTTCTTTATACCTCATCTCAGAAAGATAAAGAATCCCTAAATTTTTTTGTGCTTCGAGGAAGTCAGGATTCTGAGACAATATCTTTATAAAATACCATTCAGCCAGATTAACGTCTTTCAGTCTCGCATAAGTCATACCCAGCAGGTTGAGCACATGATGATCATTTGGCATCAGCATATCGGCCACTTGAAAATGCTGAATGGCAATCTCAGGTTGTCCCTGCTTCAAGAGATAAGCGCCCAAATTCAGGAATCGGATCCTGTAAAAATCTATTTCATTGCGGTCCTGGGATAACTTCATTGGATCGAAAAAGTACCTCAATTTATCGCGATAATCGTTAAGCAGGGATGCCGTCAGGAGACGCGGCGGGTCCAGGACACGGTAAAAGGCCCCATCCAAAGAGAGGTAGGGAAGGACCAAGCGGTCATTTTGTGGATCGGGTTCCCAATAGATGGGATGACTGTCGATATTTTCGCTCAGAAAGGCAGGACCGAGCTCTTCAAAGTCGACTTCAGGGATCGTAACAAGAGGGAAGCGCTCCGGAGTGAGTTGGAAAAATACTTTCGAATTTATAAATTCCATCGTGCTGAGGTGAGTCACATCAGGCCGGATATTGGCCACCTCCTGGAGATAGCTGAAACTGAAATGAGAGTCCCTCGCAAAAACAATACTATTACTCTCTAGATCCAGTAAAGCCGATTTGAATGGTTTCTCAGAGATCCAGTATTGGGAACGATCATTTTTTGTAAAATGCCCTATGGCTAGGAATAAAACCCCTGCTCCCAGGACTCCCCAGAACAAGGGGATGATCTTTTGATATCGCTGTTGCCTTCGAACACATTCCGACAACGCAAAAAGGGCCCACCAGGCTCCGACGCCGATCAAGAGTGTAAAGACCATAAAACCGGAAAGGAAGTTTGATGAATCCCCCCAAAATCGGATAAAGAAAAGGAAGGGAGGGATGTAAAAGACGGCCAGAATGGCCGCGACTCTCCTTGCTTTTATTAAGGTATAAATCCCCCCGGCCACACCAAGGGCGATCCCAAGGAATGAAAAGTTATCCGGGAAAAACCTCCAATAGTTCTTCATCTGCGGAAGGAGGACACTCTTTGGACTCGGGATCGAGACATGAACGACGGCATCTTTTTTATCCGTCACATGTGCTATAAACTGGCTGAAGGTATCCGGGTATCCCCAGTTAAAATAAGGCTGCTGACTGGCCCGGATCGGAAGATAAATATAGACCGAGATACCCAGTATCACAAAAAATAAAAAAACAGAAAGGTACTTTACCGGAGACAACTTATTCGGCCTCAGCCAATAAAAATAAATCAGGATCGGGACAAAAGGAAGGTAGAGAATTAAAATGGAATGGGCTCCCAGGCTCAAACCGAAAAGAAACGAAATACCCATAAACCATTGGAAGGTTTTACGGGGGATGCCGTGAGGATCGCCTTTCAGATGTATGATCAATCCCAGGATAAACAGAGCTGTAAACGCATTCATCAGGGTATAGACCTCGGGCGCAATTGCATTCTCCCATAGCGCATTAGAAAAAGAAAAAAGTATCGTAGACAAGAAAGCAATCACGTGAATTTCATTGGAGGAGGGTGCCCCTTTTTTTTCGCCGGAGAGCTGGGTCAGGATGGCCACCACGCTCAAATAGATCAGAAGGGAAATGACCGCCCCGAAAAAAGCAGACATTAGTGTGGTCTTAAAGGCAATAGATCCAAATGGGATGAGGGTGAACAATTTCGCGGCGAGGGCATAAAACGGAAAGCCGGAGGGGTGGGCAATGCCCAGCGTAAACCCAACCGTCTGAAATTCAGACCCATCCCGCCAGAAAAGCGTCGGGGCGGCCGTAAAAAGATAGGTTGAATAGGAGATAAAAAAAAGAAGGAATAGGAAAATATTCAATCTTTTTGAGGCGTCCATCTGAAGGGATTCGTCGGTGAGAAAAAGCGGGGTGGGCGGAGTCACCAGCCTCCCCCCACCCCATCAGTCTCAATTAACTCGAGAATGAGCCTTTAACGGTCTCACTTAAGTTTCTCGTTTGATCAATCGTCCATACATCACCAGACACGGCACCACCACCAGTCCCCTTGCCCGTCGCTGTTGCAAGAAATGATAATCCGTCGGCCGCCGGGGTGGGCATGGTATAAAGGTAGCGCGTGGTTCCCGTCGTTGCAAATCCGATATTATTGGTAGTGGCCGTCGCGGGTTCAGTACAACATCGGGCACTAAAAAAACCATCTGTACTTTCCGCCGAATAGGCCACCATGTTTGTAAAGATGGACCCCAGATTCACCTTAGCCTCGGTCTGCTGTGATTTGGCCTGGTAGTTTAAAAAGTTAGGAATCGCGATGGCCGCCAGAATTCCGACAATGGCCACGACGATCATTAACTCAATCAAGGTAAATCCTTTTTTGTTTTTCGCTCTTTTAAACATTGTGTGTTCTCCCTTCGTTCTCTGTGATTGGTTGTATCTTTTCTCGCTCAGTAACATTTCACTCTAAGACTTATGCATATCACATGCCATACTAAGACACAAAGGCTTTAAAATATAAAACACTTTGTTTTTAAGTAGTTGTACTTTATCTTCTTATCGGTCAACAAATAAATGCTATTAAAAGTGGCAATTTACATGCTTTCTTATGACATTTTTTGTCAATGGAATCCAGACTGGGTCAAAAAGAAGGAGTGTTTAGTTATTATAATCACCGGAGAATACATCAACCAGATTCCTGTTCTGATCAATGGTCCATGCGTCATTGATAATCTGGCCCGATACCCCTACTGCCCTGGCAGTAAATGTGCTGAACGCCAAACCCTCCAATGTATATGAGTACCGGAGCACACCGGAAACTGAGAACCCGATTGCATCCAAATCCGCATTTGTGTACCCTGTATCATTCTGACCCGCGTATGAAACCATATGGGTAAAAATCGTGCCGAGCTGCAACCTTGCCTCGGTTTGTTGCGCTTTTGCCGTGTAATCCATATAGTTTGGGATGGCAACTGCCGCAAGAATACCCACAATGGCGACAACGATCATGAGCTCAATTAAGGTGAAACCCCTTGAGTTTCTCATCTAATGGATCACACCCTTGGGGATCACCTTATTGGGAGTCTCTCCCGGGACTTGTGCTTCTTTTGGGGCGGCCTCTCTTGGAATCCTGGCCCTTTGAACACGCTCCTCAAGGATGGGGTCACCAAATCCTGCCTTCTTAAATCGGGAGATCAGTTCCATATTATCGGGGTTGAGCGACAAGGATTTCGCCCAGGCCTCCCGGGCAAGATCAACTCTGTTCTCTCCGAGGTAAACCTCTCCCAGGTGTTCGTGGATCACCGGATCATCTGGAACCAGCAATACCGCCCTCTGAAGCACGGCCAAGGCATCCTTTGTCATACCTTTCTTGAAATAGGCCCACCCCAGGCTGTCGACAAAATAACCATCATCCGGCCTGACGGTAAGTGCCCGGTTGACCAAATCAATCGCCTCATTAAGCCGGATTCCTCTTTCGGCATAGGTATATCCAAGATAATTCAAGGCATTTGCGTGGTCAGCATCGAGGGCAATGGCCCTTTCCATCTCCAGAACCAGGTCTTCAAATCGGTTCAGTTTGTCATAAACCGCGCCGAGATGGAAATGAAGTTCCGGCGACATCGGACTCACTTCAATTCCTTCATTGAAGATCTTCGCTGCTTCTTCATACCTTTTGGCATCAAAAAGAACCAGCCCGCGAAAAGTATAGGATTCGCCCCGCCCGGGGTCAATCTCCTTCGCCGTCTCGCCCTGAAACAAGGCCGCCTCGATATCGTTCAAGCGGTAATAATAAAGGGCTCCCAGGCGGATCCGGACCGCATAGGCATCTGGCTTCGCCACAAGGACCTCCTGGTAAACCGACAAAGCCTCTTCAAACTGCTTGTTCTGCTCATAGAGCGAGGCCAGGTAGACCCGAAGGGAAGTCTCCCCAGGAACCGCCTTTACAACGGACAGCAATATCCCGATCGCGCGTGTGTACTCTTTCTTCTCGACCCACACACGAACCAATTCAAGGGAAATATCGACATTCCCAGGATCGCGCCTGGCGAGCTCGTTCAGAAAATCCAGAGATTCGGCGACCGATCCTCCTTCTATCAGCAAGGCCACCAGTCGATGCATGGCTTGTCTGTTTCTAGGATTGATTTCTTCAAGAATGTGGCGATAAATCCTGATCGCCTCCCTGGGCCGCTTTTCCTGTTCATGAATCATTGCGATCTCAACGTGCGCCGGCTCCAGAAATCGATCAAGTTCAACGGCCTTTTCCAGATATTCCAAGCCCTTTTCCAGATGGCCCCGGCTCATGGAAATTTTCCCAAGGTAATAGTAACCGAGAGAAGAGGCGGCCCCGGTCTCAATTCCCTGCATGACCCACTTTTCCGCAAGGTTAAACTCCTTTCGATTCGCATATATCAGGCCCATACGATAGTATGCGTCGCTTCGCTCGGGAGCAATTCGGATCACTTCCATGAATGTCTTCAGGGCCTTGTCGGTCTCATCAGATGTCAGGTAGATGTCCCCTAACAAGTCCAGTATTTCAAGATCGCCGGGATGGAGTTTTACCGCGCGTTTTGCAAAATGGATGGCCTTTTCATGCTTTCCCATCCGATTCAACAAAATGGCAACCCGCTTAAGCAGAAAGAAGGCGTTCGGGTCCTCCTGAAGGGCTGTAAGGTATTCCTGCAGGGCAAGGCGGAGATTTCCCCCACCTGCACGGGCAAACCGATCCTGCTCATGCCTGAGCCCAAGCAAGGTGTGAAAATAAGAAGATGGGGTCGGCGCACTGGATCGGAACGCCCTTTTCACCTTCGGGCGGAGAGCCTTTACTTCTTTTTTTGAATCGACGGAAAGGTGAGCCGGATCACGCGCCACGACAGATCGTGTCGGCGGGGCCGTTACACAGGAGATCAGAAGGGAGCAGAGGATAAAACAAAAGGAAGACTTCTTTAAAAAGTTCACAATCGGTTTGCGTCGTGCCACTGAAACACAAAGGCCTCTCGTTGAGAGACCTTCTCTTCTCTTCGAATACGTCATCGGGATCAAGATCGTAACCCTATTGTTATGAGTCATTCTCTTCCTCTCCCTTGTTTTCATCTTTTTTTTTGTCGGGGGTGATGTCTATTTCATCAGGCTCCGACACGCCCTTTTTAAAACCTCGGATGGCTTTTCCAAGGCCGCTCCCGATTTCAGGCAACTTGCCAGCCCCAAAAATGACGAGGATGATCAGGAGGAGAATAAGCAACTCCGGCATCCCAATTCCAAACATGCGTATCCTCTTTATAAGTATCTGTCAAAAACAAGTGGATGCCGAGGGGCCACCTCTGAAAAATATCCCTCTTCAATGTTGAATTATAAGGCCTTTTCAATATCCTGTCAAATTGATATCGTTGAGAAATCGTCTCGTGAAGGGTCCCTGTCCTCAAAACGGGTATAGCGATCAATAAAAGTCATGGGAATATCATCAATCGGTCCATTCCGTTGTTTTCCGATGATAATCTCCGCTTTTCCTTTTCTTCCACAGACACACTCTCCCTCCCGAGGGCACTTACATGGATCATAGACCTCCTCCCGATAGATAAAAAGAACGACATCGGCATCCTGTTCGATGGCTCCGGATTCGCGAAGATCAGCCAGAATAGGTCTTTTTTTCTTTTCCGGTCTTGACTCAACGGCCCGGGAAAGCTGTGAGAGGGCAATGACTGGGATACGGAGTTCTTTTGCCAACCCTTTGAGTGAGCGTGAGATATCAGATATTTCCTGCTCCCGGCTTCCGGCATCTCCCCGACCTCTCATCAGTTGGAGGTAATCTACGATCAAGAGGCTGAGATTGTGTTCCGCCTTCAAGCGCCTGGCTTTTGCCCGCATCTCCAGGATCGTCATCGCAGGGGTATCATCAATAAAAATCGGTGCATCGTTTAATCTTCCCGCCGCCTTGATCAACTTCTTCCAGTTATCATTCCCAGGCCGCCCCAGAAACCCGGAACGGAGCTTGTGCGCATCGACTCTCGCCTCAGAACAGAGCATCCGGAGAACCAACTGCTCCTTCGACATCTCCAAACTGAATATTCCGACGGTCCCGGCCCCCCGTACCGCAATATTCTGAGCAATTCCCAAAGCGAATGCCGTTTTCCCCATCGACGGTCGGCCGGCAACAATAATAAGGTCAGAAGGCTGAAGCCCAGACATCAACTGGTCCAGATCTTTATGAAAGGTGGGCAGCCCTGTCAGTTTGTGATCGGCAAGTCGCTCAATAATTTCAAAGCCCATAGGGACCAACTCTTTCATTGGCGAGAAGGAAGAGCGCATCGTCTTGTCTGAAATAGAAAAAATAGACCGCTCAGCCCGGTCCAGGAGGTCTCCAACCTTTCCCTGATCTTCATAACCTTCTGTCACAATATTGGTTGCAATACCGATGAGATGTCTTAGGATGGCCTTTTCGTGAACGATATTTGCGTGAAGACGCACATTTGCCGCAGTCGGGATACTGTTCAGGAGCTCCGTCAGGTAAGGACTCCCTCCCACTTTTTCCAATTGATCTTTTTTTCTTAGGTGGTCTGACAAGGTGATGAGATCGATTGCCTCACCTTCATTGTCGAGGCCTTGCAAAGCCGAAAATATTTTCCGGTGGCTCTCCTTGTAAAAATCTTCAGGACTGAGAATCTCCACAACCTTGTTGAAGGCCTGATTGTCGAGGAGAATCGCTGCCAGAACCGCTTGCTCGGCTTCCAGATTTTGAGGAGGTAGTTTTTGGATGGATACATCTGTTGAGGACATTTTAAACCCGCCTTGGAGGACCCTGCGCCATAACCTCCTTGAGATTCACTTTCTGTTCGACGCCGGATCTTACATCGACGGAACGAATGCGCCCTCGAGCACTCCCATTCTCCAGGACAAGGATTTTCTTGATCTGCTGCCTCCGCGCATCTGAAACAAAAGAGGCAAGCTTCTCTACGGTCCAGCCCTGCCCCTCTTTAAGGCGAGTCTTACAGACGACTCGAAAACCATGTTGCCTGAGTTGACGGGAAAGCGCCGAAGCCCCCTCGGCTCCCGCAGGCGAATGCAGGAGCAGGAAGTCAGCTGAAGAATAATCCCTGTCCCGGCCCGCAGTAAATTCCAGTGCCTTTTGTATCCGTTCTATATGCAGGGCAAATCCGGTCGAAGGCGTAGGAGCACCAAACTTTTCAAGGAGTTGATCATAGCGCCCTCCGCCACCCAATTCTGATCCCACCCCATCGGAAAAGATCTCAAAGATCGTCCCGGTGTAGTAGCCAAAACCCCGAACCTCGCCCAGATCAATCAGAAGATCATCCTGATAACCAGCGGACTTTAAAATTTTATAGACCGCCTTTAGTCTTTTCAGTGCGATGCGGCAAGGGGGATAGTCGGTTAAAAGAGATGCTTTTTTAAAAACCTCTTCTCCGCCAAAAAGATCCAGCAAGGCAATAATTTGTAAGCGCTTTTTAAGACCTACCTTCCCTTTCCTGAGCAACGCTTCGAGTTGGGAGACTTCTTTCTTCCCAACGGAGTGGAGAACTTCCTGGAAGAAGGCCGGAGAGGACCTGAATGACTGGAGAATACCACGGGTATATGCCATCTGGCCCAAAGAAACCTTGAACGATTTCAAACCCACTTTTTTCAGGATCTCAATGGCAAGCGAAATTATTTCCGCGTCAGCCTCAACATCAGATATGCCAATCAGTTCCCCGCCAACTTGAAAGATCTCCCGCTCTCGCCCGGCATGCTCCTCTTCATGTCGAAATACATTAGCCGAGTAGCACAAACGAAGGGGCCTTGGCTGATCCCCTAGGAGCGTCGCCGCAATACGGGCAATCTGGGGTGTTACGTCTGGACGAAGGACCATTATTCGGCCGGTGGCACGATCAACGAACTTATAGGCGCGATCGAGAATGTTCTCTCCCACGCCAAGGGAAAAGACATCCAGATATTCAAAGAGCGGGGTGATCACCTCCTGATAACCCCATTGAGAAAAAAGATCAAGGATCACGCGCTCAATCGCCCGCCGCCTCGCGGCACCCTCGGGCAGAAAGGTCGCAACCCCTTTCGGGATCAGAGTCTTTGGTTTTCCTGAAAGTTTCATGAATAAGGACCAAAATTAGGCAGGATCAGGGGTCAGCAAGCGGCCCCGTGAGTAACACAGGGCATGGCCGCCGTTGGGGGGCTTCATCCATGCCTCCCCAACAGTCAATCACCCGCGGGTCCGCTGGCTCCCGGTTTTTACAAGGCAACCTGTTTCACAGAAAGGACATGAGGAATTGCTTTAATTTCCTCTAAGGATTCGGGTGTGAGGGGCGCATCAATACCCACGACTGAAATAGCCTTTCCGCCCACTTGCTCTCGACCCAATTGCATGCGGGAGATGTTAATCTGTCTCTCAGCCAGAAGATTTCCGAGCCCGCCGATCACACCCGGCTTATCTTCATTGTGCAGGTAGATCATCACCCCTTCAGGGATCACTTCCAGCGACATCTGATCGATTTCGACGATCCTCGGTTCGCTCTTATTGAATATGGCGCCGGAAACCGTTTTGACCTGATCCCCCGCCTTGACCCGAATACGGATCAGACTCGAAAAATTCCCTGCCTGAGAGCTCTTTGCCTCATCCACCTTAATGCCTCGCTCTTTGGCAATGCCCGGCGCATTGACAGAATTCACAGGCTCTTCCAGGATCGGGCTTAAGAGGCCCTTGAGGGCCGCAACGGTCATCGGGGCAGGTTCAATCTCTGCCGCCTCGCCGTGATATTCAATGGTCACTTCTTCAATTCCGCCTTCAACCGTCTGTCCGATAAACGACCCAAGCTTCTCCGCCAATTCGATATAAGGTCTCACCTTCGGGAGGAGATCCGGGGGAACCGAGGGGAGATTGACCGCAAAGCGGACCACCTGACGAACCAATAAATCTGCAACCTGCTCTGCAACCGCGACGGCAACATTCTCCTGGGCTTCTTTCGTCGCCGCTCCGAGATGAGGGGTACAGATAAAGTTTTCCAGGCCGATCAACGGATTCGCCGGATCAACAGGTTCCTTCTCAAAAACATCAAAGGCCGCCGCCGCAACTTTGCCCCTCTTCATCGCTTCAAAGAGGTCTTCTTCATTCACAATCCCTCCCCTGGCACAGTTCACAATACGAACACCGTCTTTCATCTTTTCAATCGACGCGGCATTGATCAAATGTTTCGTTTCAGGGGTCAGGGGGGTGTGGATCGTAATAATATCAGACCGGGCATAGAGTGTTTCCAGATCAACCACCTCCACGCCCATCTCCCGCGCATTTTCGGGAGAAAGATAAGCATCATAGGCCAGAACCGTCATCATCATTCCCTGGGCCAATTTCGCCACATGGCTTCCAATCGCCCCTAAGCCAATGATTCCGATCGTCTTATGAAAGAGTTCGATCCCCATAAACTTTTTCTTTTCCCACTTCCCGGCCTTAATGGAGGCGTCCGCCTGGGGAACCCGACGCGCCATGGAAATGATCATGGCCATGGTATGTTCAGCCGTGGTAACGGTATTACCGCCGGGCGTATTCATGACAACGATGCCCCGCTTGGTAGCGGCCGGGATATCCACGTTGTCCAGTCCGGATCCGGCACGGCCGATGACCTTCAGGTTTTTTGCCGCATCGACCACCTCTTTAACGACCTTTGTCCCGCTCCGAATCACGATACCGTCATATTCCGGAATGACTTCGATCAGTTCTGCCGGACTCATTCCCGTCTTGATGTCAACCGTCAAACCCGCATTTTTTAGAATTTCAATACCGCTTCCCGAAAGGGAATCACTGACTAGTACCTTCATCACACTCTCCTGTTCCTGCCTCTTGTCTTCCTCCTCCACCCTGATGGGAAAAAGGGAGTGAAGGGCGATTTAATTATTTCTTAAGAAGAATCTCCTGAGCAATCCCGACTCCAGTCCCGAGCTTGAGCGGATGCCCCATTCCTTTCAGAACCATCTCGATCGCCGCAACGGCCATAATCGCATCAAATGTATCCAAATAACCAATATTGGCGATCCGAAACACCTTGCCCTTCAACTGGTCCTGCCCCCCTGCCGCCGTGATGCCGTACTTCACGCGAAGATCCTTGTAGATCTGCTGGCCGTCGTACCCTTCCGGGGCGACAATGGCCGTGACGGCGGTACTTGGAGATTCCTTCGGAAAGAGAGACATCCCGATTCCCTTCATGGCCTCGCCGGTCGCCCGCGCCAGGAGTTGATGGCGCGCAAAGACATTTTCAAGGCCCTCTTCCTTAAACATCTGGAGGGAACGTTCCAAACCAACAATAAGAGAAACAGGCGCGGTAAAAGCCGTCGTATTCTTCACGATCGACTCTCTCTCCTTTTTAAAATTGAAATAAAACTTCGCGTTGGTACATTTTTCTGCCTGACACCACCCCTTTTCCGACACAGAAACAAAGGCCAATCCCGGCGGAAGTGCCAAGGCCTTTTGCGAACCGGTCACCACAACGTCCAGTCCCCATGCATCGGTTTGTATATCAAAAACACCCATGGCGGAGACCGCATCAACCACCATCAAACACTCATCAAATTCCCGCACCACTGCCGCAATCTCTTTGATGGGGTGCGCAACCCCGGTTGAGGTCTCCGATCCCTGCGTAAAGACCCCTTTGATAGAAGGGTCCCGCTGAAGGGCCTCCCTAATCTGTTCAGGCTTGACCGCATAGCCCCATTCAACCTTGATTTCTTCAGTTTTGACCCCATAGCCTGCGCAGATTTTCAGCCAACGCTCACCAAACTTTCCGCCATTGACGACCAAGGCCTTGTCCCCCGGAGAGAGAAAGTTTGAAACGGCTCCCTCCATCCCTCCGGTTCCTGTCGATGCCAGAATAAAGACGTCATTTTCTGTCTGAAACAACCACTTGAGATCATTCTTGACCCGCTCCAGAAGCTTTGAAAATTCCGGAGACCGATGGTGAAGAATCGGCTGCGCCATCGCCAATAGGACCTCTGACGAAACATTGGTCGGACCAGGGGCCAACAGGTATCTTTTCATCTTATTTCGACTCCTTAAATATGCGGGTTGGACCTTACGGTAAGACTCTAAATAACCACCTGAAAATAGATTGCTGAAATTAACATAGGGTTATTGACCTTGTCAAGAAAGTCGTTTGCTTCGGAGACCTGCTGATTACGGAACTCGGGAAGCTTATTTTCTTTTGACATTCATGAAATAAAACGGTAGGATTCGTCCCCATAATCGTCGCCGATCAAACCCTGTCAGGGGATAAGAGCAATGCGGCATGCAGCAGATCTTCTCTCATAATCAGTAGGAGGTAGAAAAAACATGACAAAACGTGAACTCATTGAAGCACTCGCAAAGGCGCATTCAAAAGAGGGTCTCAGTAAGAAAGCCCTGGAAGGCATTGTGGTGAATACCTTCAAAACAATCGGTAAATCCATCAAGAAAACCGGTCGGTTCAGTTTTCCAGATTTTGGAACTTTTACCGTTCGGAAGCGTGCCGCAAGAAAAGGGAGAAACCCTCAGACAGGGGAAACGATTAGAATCAAAGCAGCCAAGTCGGTTAAATTCAAGGCCTCTCCCGGCTTAAAAAAGGGCCTGTAACTTCAAGGTTCAATTCCAGAGTCGTCCCAGACTTATCTATTGATGCCGGCCCCAGCAGGGGGGCCGGCATCAATACCAGTGTCAAGCCGGTTTCGTGCAGAAGTTCTGGCGGGAAAAAAAGATTAGTCACTCACCTGCTTCAAGCCTTCTTCGTCCAGAACAATTATTTTCTTCCCATTTAAGCGAATCAACTTTTCTTTCTTCATTTTTGTCAAAATGCGCACGGTTGTTTCTTGTGTCACGCCAACCATCTCCGCCAGTTCATGTCGTTTTAAGCCCAGATTGATGGCCAAGCCATCAGATTGCCTCACCCCGTGATGATGGCTCAAATCGATCAGGATACAGGCCAGACGTTTTTTCGCACTCTCGAAAAGGAGTCGATGGGTTCGTTCTCGCCCGAGCTCAACTTCCTTCGTCAAGACTGAGATCAGGGTCAGTGAAAGATGCGTGTTGGATTGTAACAATTCAAGAAAATCTTCCGGGTGAAACAGGCTGACCTCAGACCTCTCAAGCGCTTCTGCGGAAGTCATATGCCGCCCTTTGCAAAAAACCGCACTCTTTTCTATTAAATCTCCAGGCAATATAATCTCCAGAATGTGCTGGTCCCCGTTTCGGGAAGATTGCATCAGCTTGACACTTCCAGAGCAGAGAAGGTAGACCCCTTCACAAGTATTCCCTTCATAGAATACAGACTGGCGCCTCTCGTATAAATGGCTCTTCTTGATCTTCATGAAGAGATCGATCTCGTCCGTATTCAAGTTACTGCAGAAGGGAGAACAGGCCCTCGCCTCACACCTCCAGCAGTCGGGAACAGGAAAAGCTCCTTGTCTTTCCATCACACACCCCAAAATATAATCGGATCAAAACCACCTTACGGCATACCACATTCCCCGCCTTCTCCCTTCATCTTTTCGATGGCATGAGGGAGCGCCGGGAGAAGAATCTCGAAATTTTCCCTGACGGCACGGGGGCTACCGGGAAGGTTTACAATAAGGGTCTTGTTTCGAATCCCGGCAATACCTCGGGAAAGAATTGACTTTGGATTTTTTCGGTAGCCCTCAATCCGCATGATTTCTCCCATGCCGGGGATCAGGTGCTCGATGACATCTGCCGTCGCTTCCGGGGTCACATCCCGCGGAGAAACACCCGTACCGCCTGTCGTCAGGACAAGATCGACCTTCCACTTGTCACAAAAAGAGATCAATTGAAGGCGAATCTCTTCCGCTTCATCCGGGACGATCTCGTAAACACGGACCTTGCCTGGTAGCACCTCGATCAGTTGATGAAGAAGTCGACCACTGCCATCCTCTCTTTCTCCCATGGCCCCTTTATCACTTACAGTAAGAATCCCAACGGAAAACATCGTTACCTCTTGTTGCAGTGTACTCATTTCCAGAGACGGGGTTGAACCTCTGGTCGTTCAAGATTAAAATGCGCATAGGCCGCGTCCGTTGCCATACGTCCCCGGGGAGTTCTGTCGAGAAATCCGCTCTGAATAAGATACGGTTCATATAGATCCTCCAGGGTCTCTTTTCCCTCGCCAACGGCGGTCGCCAGGGTCTCGATACCCACCGGGCCTCCCCCGAATTTCTGGATGATGAGAAGGAGCAGTTTTCGGTCCATCCCGTCAAAACCTGCCGAATCAATCTCCATCTGGGTGAGGGCCTGAGCAGCCACCGTTCGGTCGATATGGCCATCTGCCTTCACCTCTGCATAATCGCGCACACGCCGTAAAACCCGGTTGGCAATCCGGGGCGTCCCGCGTGTCCGAGTTGCAATTTCGAGTGCCGCCTCTTCATCAATCGAGACATTCAAAATACTCGCGGAACGCAGAATGATCCGGCGAAGCTCCTCGGGCTGATAAAACTCAAGCCGGCTGATCACACCAAACCGGTCCCGTAAGGGAGAGGTCAGGAGACCCGCCCGTGTCGTCGCGCCGATCAGGGTAAAATTCGGAAGGTTTAATTTCAGGGTCCGCGCCGTGGGACCCTGGCCGACAATAATATCGAGCTGAAAATCTTCCATGGCCGGATAGAGGATCTCTTCTACCGTCGGGTGCAGACGGTGGATCTCATCAATGAAAAAGATATCCCCTTCAGAGAGATTACTCAGGATCGCGGCCAGATCACCGGGATGTTCCACCGCCGGGCCAGAGGTCGATTTAATATTCACCCCCATTTCCCTGGCAATGATATTGGCCAGGGTTGTCTTTCCCAGTCCCGGAGGTCCATAGAAGATCACATGGTCCAGGACATCCCCCCGATTCTTTGCCGCCTGGATGTAGACCTTCAAGTTTTCCTTGATCTTCTCCTGGCCGACGTAATCTTCCATAGAGGTCGGCCTAAGACTGGAGTCGACTCGTTGCTCTTCATCAGTGGATTGGCTTGTCACGATGCGGTCATCCATTTAAAATAATCCGTTTTTTATTGTAACGATATCAGCATACCACTGTTTGGCTTCGCAAGACCCACTCCTTCAGGGCAAGGCACGAGGAACGCAGAACCGAAGCGTATGTGTATACGCGAGGATTCAAGTGCCGCAGCAACGCCGCCATGGAGGAATGGAGGGGCGTGCTGAATCGTTACAACTATTTTATTTTTGCCAATCCCTTCAGGGCAAGCTTAATCAATCCTTCTACTGAATCGATGTCACCATTGTTCTGCGCTTCTTCCCTCTGGACAATGTTCTCAATCACCCGTCTGGCTTCGGTCCGATGATAACCGAGGTTCATCAGGGCCGAAAGCGCATCTTCACTCACTTTATTCCCCGGGGTTGTCGTCTCAAGAACAATCCCGGAATGATCTGAATACAGGCTGCTGACCTTCTCTTTTAATTCAAGGGCAAGGCGTCCAGCCATCTTTGGACCCACCCCCGGAATCGCCCTTAATCTTTGAACATTCCCGTTTCGGATCGCATCGATCAACTCACCCGTTTCCATCCCGGACAGGATATTCAAACCCAATTTAGGGCCGATACCTGAAACCGAAATCAAGAGCAAAAAAAACTCCTTTTCAAGAAGAGAAAGAAAACCATACAACTGAAGCACATCTTCCCGTACATAGGTATAGATCTGAAGCGCGACAACCTCCTTCACTTCTGGAAGACGATAGTAGGTCGTTAAGGGAACATGGACCTGATAACCCAGTCCCTGCACTTCAATGATAAGAGCGGTGGGCGTCTTCTGCGTAATGTGTCCATTGATCGAGGCGATCATCTCTGACCCAATGTTTTACCGATGGCCGCCCTTTCAGACTGCGCCACTCTGGACTGGAACTTTGCCGTATGGGCATGACAAATCGCAATCGCCACGGCGTCGGCCTCGTGTTCTGATTTGATTTGTTTCGGGGTTTGAAGAAGGTGGCTCACCATCCGTTGCACCTGCTCCTTCGTGGCCCGGCCATAACCAACAACGGCCATCTTCACCGCAGTCGGGGCATATTCAAAGATGGGGAGGGCATGAGACTCCGCTGCCAGAAGGGCAACACCTTTCGCCTGCCCCAACTTAAGGGCCGACTTAAAATTCTTTGCGTAAAAAGTATCTTCGAGGGCAACCGCCGTGGGTAGGAAAGACGAGATAACCTGAAGGAGTCCATCGAAAATGCACTTCAGACGTGCAGGAAAAGGAGAACGAGGAGCCGTCTTGATCTCACCCGATTGAATCAAGGTGAATCGACCCTCATTGCTCTCATCAAGCACCGCATAACCTGTTACGCCGATACCTGGATCGATCCCCAGAATACGGTGATGGGTCGTCGGCAATGAGGGGGAAGAAACCCTCTCTTTTTGTCCCTCATCTTCACCCATGATGCTGCATTTACTTACTCGCTCACCTTTTCCATGACCTCATCCGGAATATCAAAATTGGCATAGACGTTTTGGACATCGTCCTGGTCTTCCAGCATCCCCATCAAGTGCAGCATGCGTTCCGCCTGTTTTCCTTCAAGGCGCGTGGAATTTTTTGGCAGAAAAGTGACTTCAGAAAACGTCGTGGAAAGATTCGCATCGGAAAGGGCCTGTTTCACATTTTCAAAGTCGTCCGGAAGCGTAATGACCTCGTAGTGGTCCGGGTCATCCGAACAAAGATCTTCCGCGCCGGCATCCAGGGTAATCGACATCAGTTTCTCTTCATCGACAGAGGTCTTTTCAAGAACAAGACAGCCCTTTTTTTCAAACATCCAGGCAACGCTCCCGCTTTCCCCCAGATTCCCTCCATGCTTGGAAAGGAGATGCCGGATCTCGGAGGCCGTCCGGTTCTTATTGTCGGTTGTAATATCCATCATAATCGCGACACCGCCCGGACCATACCCTTCATAGACAAACTCTTCATACTGGACGCCCGGCAGTTCTCCCGTCCCCTTCAGGATTGCCTTTTTCATGTTATCGGAAGGCATATTGGCTTCTTTGGCCTTACTGATCGCCGTTCTAAGACGCGGATTTCCCTGGGGATCTCCTCCGCCCATCTTCGCGGCGATGGTGATCTCACGAATGATCTTCGTAAAGATCTTCCCCCGCTTCGCGTCGGTGACTGCCTTTTGATGCTTTGTCGTCGCCCACTTTGAATGTCCGGACATATCGATCTCCGCAACCAGATTAATGAAGAAATCTTCCTAAAATAAGACCTCTTTTTCTAACATAATCCCGCTTGGAGTGTCAATTTGGATTGAAGCCACAAGATCCCCTATTGGGCTCGTGGTAAGGAAAAGAGTTGACAAGGGTTCGGTAAATCCTTTAGAAATTAGTGTTCGGAAATCGAGATCTTTTAAAGAGGAAAAACCCATGACAACACAAACCCACAAAATTATTTATACGAAGGTTGATGAAGCCCCTGCACTGGCCACTTACTCTTTTCTCCCGATTGTCAAGGGCTTCACAGAGGCCGCCGGCGTTGCCGTTGAAACCAGGGATATCTCCCTTGCAGGCCGGATTATCGCGAACTTCCCTGAAAATCTTACGGACAGCCAACGGCAGGCGGATGATCTGGCTGAACTGGGTACACTCGCAAAGACACCCGAGGCCAACATTATCAAACTCCCCAATGTCAGTGCGTCCGTTCCGCAGTTGAAGGCGGCCATTGAAGAGTTACAGGGAAAAGGCTATAAACTCCCCGACTATCCTGACGCTCCTGAAAACGATGCGGAGAAAGAAATCAAGGGACGATACGACAAGGTGAAAGGGAGCGCCGTCAATCCTGTTTTGAGAGAGGGCAATTCAGACCGAAGGGCGCCCGTTTCGGTCAAACAATATGCAAAAGACAACCCCCATTCCATGGGTGCGTGGTCTGTCAACTCAAAGACACATGTCGCCCATATGAAAGGCGGCGATTTTTTCACCAGCGAAAAGTCTACTGTCATTACCGGGGCCTCCGTTGGGGACGCACGGATCGAGTTTCTTGACTCAAATGGCAAGACCACCGTACTCAAAGAAAAAACAGCCCTTATCGAGGGAGAGGTCATTGACGCCTCGCTTCTGAGCCGCAGCGCCTTGCGCGAATTTCTTGAGACGGAAATGGAAGATGCAAAGAACAGCGGCGTGCTGTGGTCCATCCATCTCAAGGCCACAATGATGAAGGTTTCAGATCCCATTATTTTCGGCCATGCCGTTTCAGTTTACTTCAAAGATCTCTTTGAGAAACACGGATCGGTTCTCGAAAAATTAGGTTTCAACCCCAACAATGGGATGGGTGATCTTTACGCGAAGATCGAGGGCCTGCCGGAAGATCAACGGAAAGCAATTGAGGCCGATATCCAGATTTGCTATAAAAACCGTCCGGAACTGGCCATGGTCAACTCAGACAAAGGCATCACGAACCTCCATGTTCCGAGTGATGTAATTATCGATGCTTCAATGCCCGCCGCGATTCGCACTTCGGGTCAAATGTGGGGCACGGATGGCCAGCTTCACGATATGAAGGCCGTGATCCCGGATGGCAGCTACGCGGGGATTTATCAGGAAGTCATCGCCTTTTGTAAAGAACATGGCGCCTTCAATCCCGCGACCATGGGCAGTGTTCCCAATGTGGGGCTGATGGCGCAAAAGGCAGAGGAATACGGCTCTCACGACAAGACATTCACGGCCCCCGGAACGGGGACCATCCGCGTTGTGGACACGTCCGGACAAACCCTGCTCGAACATGCTGTGGAAGAAGGAGATATCTGGCGCATGTGCCAGGCAAAGGACTTGCCGATACAGGATTGGGTCAAGCTGGCCGTCACCCGGGCAAGGGCAAGTAATACACCCGCTGTTTTCTGGCTGGACAAAAACAGGGCGCACGACGCCCGGCTCATCGAAAAGGTGAACCGCTATTTGAAGGATCACGACACAGAGGGTCTGGAAATCCATACCATGCCTCCGGTCGAAGCTATCCGCTTTTCACTAAAAAGAATCAAAGAGGGGAAAGACACCATTTCGGTCACCGGAAATGTCCTGCGTGATTATCTCACCGATCTCTTTCCGATTCTGGAAGTGGGAACCAGCGCGAAAATGCTGTCCATTGTACCCCTCATGAATGGCGGCGGACTTTTTGAAACCGGCGCCGGAGGTTCTGCTCCGAAACATGTCCAGCAGATGGTGAAAGAAGGACATCTCCGGTGGGATTCCCTTGGCGAATTTCTGGCCCTTTCCGCATCATTGGAACATCTGGGCAAATCAAGCAACAATCCCAAGGCAAAAACCTTGGGAGAAACACTGGATCAGGCCACCGGAAAGTTTCTGGGCAGCAACAGTTCACCCTCCCGCAAGGTGGGTGAACTCGACAATCGGGGAAGCCATTTCTACCTCGCTTTGTACTGGGCACAGGCCTTGGCCGCGCAGACAGAAGATAAAGATCTTCAGGAATATTTTGCTCCCATCGCCTTACAGCTTGGGGAGAACGAAGTGAAGATTACTGAGGAACTGAAAGCCGCTCAGGGACAGGCGGTTGAGCTCGGAGGTTATTATCGTCCGGACCAGGAAAAGATGGAAAAAGCAATGCGTCCGAGCAACACCCTCAATGCGATCGTGAATGCGATCGTGTAAAAAACCGCTTCAAAGAAACACAATCTGAATATGCTTCAAAAAACCCCCAAGGGCTGAGATGGAACCTTGGGTTTTTTTACTGCTTTTTAATCGACTCAAATAATATTTTTGCTACCTTCTTATTTATTTTTGGAGCCTTTTCCAGATCCTCGAGGCTCGCCGCCTCGATATTTGAAAGACTTCCAAAGTGTTTCAACAGCGCCGTCCGTCGGAGTTTCCCGATCCCTTCGACTTCCTGAAGCCGGGAACGGAGCATCTTCTTGCCACGGATCTTACGATGATAGGTCACTGCAAAGCGGTGGGCCTCGTCCCGCACCTGCATCAACAGATGGGTGGCGGGTGAGCCGGGGGGGAGTTCTATCGGACTACTTCGGCCCGGAAGATAAACCCGTTCCCCTCGGTCTCCCTTTTCCTTGGCCAGGCCGATCAAATCGAATGATCCCAGGTGAAACTTGTCAAGAACCGATCCGACCGCTGAGATCTGACCTTTTCCGCCATCAATCAAGATCAGGTCAGGAGGCGTCTCTGGCTTTTCTTTCAGATGAGTCATGCGCCGGGACAGAACCTCGGCCATCATCGCAAAATCATCTGCCCCTTCAACGGTTTTGATCCGAAAGTGCCGATAATCCGAGCGCTTGGCCTTGCCCTTTTCAAAAACCACCATCGACCCAACAGCGCTCGTTCCCATAATATTAGAGATATCGTAGCCCTCGATTCGATAAGGCGACCTTTTCAAGTGGAGCAGCTCCTGAAGCATCTCCATCTTCGCCATGCCGCCGGCCCGAAGCTTCAAGTGGCCGTCCAGAGAAGATTCGGCATTTTCCTGAGCCAGACGCAACAGAGCCAGACCCTTTCCCCTCGAAGGGGAGAGAAGTTGGACGACGCCTCCTCGCCGCCCGGAAAGCCACTTTTCCAACAGGACTCTTTCCGTCAAAGGAAGCGGGAGCAGGATCTTTTTTGGAATTACCCCTTCCTTGGTGTAGAATTGCTGAAGAAATCCGGTACAGAGTTCTTCATCCGGGGTCTCGGCCATATGCTCAAGGAAGAAGTCTTTTCTGCCGACCAGCTTTCCGCCTCGGATGAAGAGAACCTGGAGGTCAAGTGCCTCCCCTTTTCTGAAAAACCCGATCACATCACGGTCTTCCATCCGCACCGATGTAATGCGCTGGCGTTCAAGAGCGCCTTCAATCTTCATGATCTGGTCCCGAATCTTCGCCGCTGCCTCAAAGTCGAGATTCTCCGCCCGTTGCTGCATTCTCTCCCGCAAGGTCTTCAAGAGTATCTTATCCCGCCCTTCCAGGAACTGCCGGACCTGGTCGATCATCCGACCGTAATCTGCCTTTGACTGATTGCCGGTGCATGGGGCAAGACAGCGCTTAATTTCAAATTCAATACAGGCGCGGTCCGCCCTTCCATCGATCACGATACTACAGTTCGGAAGAGGGAAGATCCGCCTCAAGAGGCGGAGCATCTCATGGAGGCCCCCCGCGGGGACATAGGGCCCGAAATAAAGTGCCCCGTCTTTCTTGACCTTGCGAACAATCTCAAGCCGGGGAAAATCATCCCCGATCGGAAGACGAAGAAGGGGGTAGTTCTTGTCATCTCGCAGGATAACATTGTATCTCGGTCGATGTTTCTTGATCAGGTTGTTCTCGAGGATCAGGGCCTCTAGTTCAGAGGCGGTTACCATTGTTTCAATATCCGCAACTTGGCCCACCATCGACCTAATCCTGGGGCTTTGATCTTTGCCGGAATGGAAGTAGCTCCGGACCCGGCTCGACAAGACCTTCGCCTTCCCGACATACAGAATCTCGCCCTTCTTCCCTCTCATGAGATAAACGCCCGGACTCTTGGGAAGGGCCTCTATTTTTTGTTGTATGTCCATGGCCACATATTATCAAACACGCATAGAAAGCCCCAACAAAAAAAGCCCCCCGGAATTCCGGGAGGCTTTTTAATAAAACACACTTAATCCGTTCTTAGAACCGATAGTTTACAGAGATGATCCCTTTAAGCTGATCATCCGTCGGACTGGTGCCCCCGCCAGGGGTTCCCAAGGTCTTCCATGCGTCCCCTGAGGCAAGATATCCAAGGTTGACGGCTATAGAAAGATTGTCATCAAGTTTATGATCGTGATTCAGGTCGATTTCGACCCCTAGATCACTATCCGCGCCGACAGCAGGGTCTTCCGTTGTCTGAGCCCAAATGACCGCCAGCTCAGTATGGCAGATATCTGAGGCAAGAACAGCAGAAAGTTTTACAGCCGTGATGCCGAGACCGCCGATACAACCGCGACCACCAGATCCCATTCGACCGGATAGAGGTCCTGCCATGACACTTGCACACTGTCCATCCCGGTCGCTGTTGATATCGTCATTGACCAAGATGTTCCCCAGGACGAAATTTCCGGAGACCCCGTTGACATTAATTTTAGTGTCGGTTGGACTCTCATCGCCCGAGGTCAGAAGGAAGCTCAGGTCGATATTTGCCGGTCCGATGGGCATTCCGGCACCAACGAGAAGATTCAAACCTTCCAGATCGATGTCTGCAGGGCCGACGCCCTCAATGGTTCCCTCAAGAAAATCAATTTCAAATCGACCGGCTATCGGACCGATCGACCCATCGGCCGTAAGGCCAATAGTTAAAAGTGTCGCATCACCGGGCAACCCAGGTACGATGGGAAACCCGACCGGGGGAAGTGGCAACCCCGCCCCAATTGCCGGGGCAAGGAGGGAATTGTTCCGGTCATTCATATAAGTGACAAAGAGCCCCAAGACATGCGCATCACCGTGGTTCATGCCGAGATTGAGAATATAAAGATTGGTATCACCACCGGTACTTCCCTGGTTAAAGACATTCCCCGTTTGAGTATCAACCAGCTTCGCGTCTATTAAGGTTACACTCGCCGGACCCATCATAAAATTCCCGGCAATGACATCGATTGTATCGTCTAAAATCAGACCATGCCCCAGCGTAAACTGCTTACGCCCGAGAACCACCTTGAGAGGATTAAGCGCAAACTTCAGATAGGCCTCGCGGACACCGACAATATTATAGCTGCCTCCAAAACTGGACGTCCCAAATCGGAAATTTCCTGTTCCGCAGAAGGAAGAAGCACCTGAAACGGGAATAGTTCCACCTGTCGTAGAGGGCCCGGGACAGAGCGTGTTACCCGGATCATTAAAGCTGTTCGTGAAATCGACAATGACGACGGCAGAGGTCATCCCCGCCGTAATCGTCGTCTTCAGACGGAAGCGGCCGTCGGAAAAGGCTGTTTGATCATCTAAAACATCATTAGCATCACTCAGATTGTCACTATAGACACCGCGAACTCGGAAATCTCCTTCAATATCAAAATCTGCAGCATAAACCGAAGCCGAATAGAGTAGTGCCGCCACGGCCAAGGCAACTCCTAATGATCTTTTCATCAATCCCTCCTCAATGTGTTGGATTAGTAACAGATGTCAATCTGGTATTAATCGATATCGTCTAAAGTTTGCGATAAGACTGAATGGTCGAAGAATTCCACGAAAAAAAAAGATTAAAATGACCTTATTATAGTTTATTGTCTAGGGAAAAGACCATCCCTTGATCCAGTAACTGGAAAATCGAGGCTCATTATAAGGAGGATGCAGTCAGGTTACCTGATCCTGGTTGACCGTTTCGGTCAAGAGTGTAACCTCATTGTTGCTTACATCGAGAAATCCCGGGCCGATGGAAAGCTCCCTTTTGTTCCCTTCCGGAGAGGTAATCACCAGGGAACCGGGTACGAGGGTCGTAATGAGCGGGGCATGATTTACCAGGACACCCATACGCCCAAGACCGCCGGGAACCACGATAGACCGGACCGGGCCTTTAAAAAATATCTGCTCCGGCGTCGTCACGGTCAACTGGAAGGTCTTTTGGTTCATGCGTTCAACTTCTCCGCCTTCTCCTGCGCTTCTTCAATCGTCCCAACCATGTAGAAGGCCTGCTCCGGAAGTTCATCCATCTCACCGGCAACAATCTTCTGGAAACCCTTGATGGAGTCCTCTAATTTCACATATTTACCGGGAGTGCCCGTAAAGACCTCGGCGACGAAGAAAGGCTGCGAGAGGAACCGCTGGATCTTTCTGGCACGCTGAACGGTCAGACGGTCTTCTTCAGAGAGTTCGTCCATCCCCAGAATGGCAATAATGTCCTGCAGTTCCTTATATTTCTGAAGGATACGCTGAACATCCTGGGCTATTTGATAATGTTCATCCCCGATCACCTGCGGGTCCAGCAGACGGGAGGTCGAATCCAGGGGATCGACGGCGGGATAAATTCCGAGCTCTGCAATCTGCCTGGAAAGAACGGTCGTGGCATCGAGATGTGTAAAGGTTGTTGCCGGTGCCGGATCGGTGATGTCGTCAGCCGGGACATAGATGGCCTGGACGGAGGTAATCGATCCCGTAGTCGTCGAGGTAATTCTCTCCTGGAGTTCTCCCATCTCTGTGGCCAGGGTCGGCTGGTACCCGACGGCCGAAGGCATTCTTCCCAGAAGTGCCGACACCTCAGAACCCGCCTGAACAAAGCGAAAAACGTTGTCCACAAAAAGCAGTACGTCCTGTCCTTTTTCGTCCCGGAAATATTCGGCCATGGTCAGGGCGGAAAGACCAATTCGTAAACGGGCTCCGGGAGGTTCATTCATCTGGCCGAAGGCGAGGACCGTTTTATTCAACACACCGGACTCCGTCATCTCAGCGTAAAGATCGTTCCCTTCACGGGTCCGTTCGCCCACTCCAGCGAAGACGGAATAACCGCCATGCTCTGCCCCGATATTTCGAATGAGTTCCATGATGATGACAGTCTTCCCAACCCCGGCCCCTCCAAAAAGGCCAACCTTCCCCCCTTTTGCGTAGGGTGCAAGGAGATCGACCACTTTTATTCCGGTTTCCAGGATTGATGTGACAGGAACCTGATCTTCAAAGGAAGGACTGGATCGATGGATCGGCCATTTCTTCTCCGGATTCGCGACAGGGCCCAAGCCATCGATGGTCTCTCCGGTCACGTTGAACATCCGGCCAAGGGTCTGCTCACCCACCGGGACCGAGATTGGCTCGCCAAGGTCAACGGCCTCCATCCCGCGGACAAGACCATCCGTAGAACGCATGGCGATACAGCGCACCACATCGTCCCCGAGATGTTGTGCCGTCTCTACAATGATCTCGGTATTTGTTAAGGTGTTTTTGATCTGGACGGCATTCAAAATTTGGGGGAGCTGGTCTGATGGGAATTGGATATCAACCGTAGGTCCGATCACCTGTAAAATCTTGCCTGTTGCCATAAATATACTCCTTTCACAAGGTACAATTATCAGGATACAGGTAGGACTTTCATCTTTATCCTGCCACCTACACCCTGATAACTGTACCCTCTAGCGGTTACGTAGAATTTAAGCCTTCATTGCCTCACCGGCCGTGACAATCTCTAATATCTCATTCGTAATAGCCGCCTGCCGTGCCTTGTTTCCCATCAGGCTCAAATGGTCGATCATCTCATTGGCACTGTCCGTTGCATTTTTCATCGCGACCATCCGCGAGGAGTTCTCTGCGGTAAAAGACTCCAAAAGGGTGGAATACATCCTCGACTTGATCTGCCGCGACAGAAACTGGTCTATAATTGTAGAAAAATCGGGCTCCAGAATAAAATCAGGGGCCTGGTCCGGATCTTCAACCCCTTTTTCCTGCTGAACATTGAGAAACTTCTTTAAGACCGGTTTTGTTGATATCGCAGAGATGAAGCTGGTGTAAAGGACCTGCACTTCATCAAGGGTGCCGGAAAGATAAGCCTCCACCACCCGGTCGGTAATCCCAGAAATCCTCTGATAGTCCGGGGTGCCGCCTAGATCGAGAACACTGAAGAGGATGGGCCACTCCCTTTTTTGAAAATAATCATGGCCCTTTTTTCCAATAAGTATCAGCTTCACTTCCTGGGATCTCGGCTCTTTCAGGAAGGACTCGGCACGGGAAATGATGCTCGAATTGTAGGCACCGCAAAGACCGCGGTCAGAGGTCACCACCAGCAGACCGATGGTCTTGACATCACGCAACTCGAAGAAGGGATGCTTCACCTCTCCTGCAGAGGCCATCAGGTGCGACAGGATCAACTCCATCTTTTCATAATAGGGCTTGGCGCGGCGAAAGGTCTGTTCAGATTTCTTCAGGCGTGAGGCAGCAACCATCTGCATGGTCTTGGTAATCTGCTGGGTTTTTTTTGCGGAGCGGATACGCCCCTTGAGTTCGCGGAGGGTGACGCCCATTCTTTAAGCAGTCCCCACGGGACGCCATCCCTTCTTGAAGGCGGTGATGGCTTCATCCATTTTTTTGTTCAATGTCTCGTTTAAGGCCTTTTTTTCCACGATTTCCCGTACAAGCTCCGGATGTTGTTCGGCCATCATCTTCAAATAAGCCTCTTCAAAGGCCTGGACATCCTCGGTATTCAGATCGTCAAGGTGACCCATCGTTCCGGCATAGATCGTCATGACCTGTTCCGCAAGGGAGTAGGGTTTATACTGCCCCTGCTTGAGCAGCTCGACCATCTTTTCCCCCCGCTTTAACTGCGCCAGAGTCGCCTTGTCCAGATCAGACCCAAACTGGGCGAATGCGGCCAGTTCTCGGTATTGCGCAAGGTCGAGCCGCAAGCGACCGGATACCTTCTTCATCGCCTTGGTCTGGGCGTTTCCGCCAACACGGGAAACAGAAAGACCCACATTAATTGCAGGACGAACCCCCGAGTAGAAAAGATCGGGTTCAAGATAGATTTGTCCATCTGTAATGGAAATCACGTTTGTGGGGATATAGGCGGAGACATCACCGGCCTGTGTCTCAATAATCGGAAGGGCGGTCAATGATCCGCCGCCGAGATCTTTATTCAGTTTTGCCGCACGTTCCAGGAGGCGGGAATGGAGAAAAAAGACATCTCCCGGATAGGCCTCTCTTCCCGGAGGACGCCGAAGGAGAAGCGACAACTGACGATAGGCCTGTGCATGTTTAGAGAGATCATCATAGACCACCAGGGCGTGTTTTCCGTTATACATAAATTCTTCGCCGATTGTACAACCGGCATAAGGCGCAATATATTGCAAAGAGGCGGGCTCATTGGCCGTCGCGGAAACAACGGTGGTATATTCCATCGCACCATACTTTTCCAGGGTCTCAACCACCGAGGCCACGTTGGACGATTTCCCTCCCACGGCGACATAAACACAATAAACCCCGCTGCCCTTCTGATTGATAATTGTATCCACGGCAATCGCCGTTTTTCCGGTCTGCCGGTCACCAATAATAAGTTCCCGCTGTCCTCGACCGATCGGGATCATGGCGTCAATCGCCTTGAGACCGGTTTGAATCGGCTCTTTAACCGACTCACGGGCGACCACGTTCGGAGCCCCGCCCTCAAGAATACGAGAACGATCTGTGACGATAGGACCTTTCCCGTCAATCGGACGTCCGAGCGCATTGACAACACGACCGACCATTGCTTCACCCACGGGGATCTGCGCAATTTTTCCGGTTCGCTTGGCGAGATCCCCTTCCTTGATTTTGCTGGTCTCTCCAAAAAGGATCACGCCGACGTCGTCTTTTTCAAGGTTCAAAATCATCCCGACCACATCATTCGGAAAGGAAACCAGTTCTCCGGCCATGGCATTCTTCAATCCGGAGAGCCGGGCAATACCATCACCGACACTTAAGACTTCACCGGACTCTTCGATAGTAATGTCCGCTTGATAGCCTTCGATATACTTCTGGAGTACGCTTGCGATTTCACCTTGATCTATTTTCAATTGTCTTCCCCTTATTTTCCCTTCTCAGCCAGAATCTTGCTCGAAATCTCCTCACGCAAACGGCTAAGCTGACGGCGCAGACTCCCATCGATGATCCGTTCTCCCATCTGAATCACGATACCGCCGAGGATTGAGGGATCAACCGACTTCTTCAAAAAGACCGCTTCGCCCGTGAGTTCCGTGAGAGTACTTTCAAGTTTCTTTTCTAATTCTTCAGACAGAGGAACTGCCGTGATGACCCTTGCAGTCGTCCGGCCCCGGGATTCGGATGCAAGCTCAAAAAGCGCGTTGAAGATCTCAGGCAGAAGCCCCCCCCTGGACTGATCAATCGCCAGCCGGATGTGATGCCGGGAAATCTGGGAGGTTTCACCGCCCAGGATTTCTTCAATGGCCTTCTCTTTCCCTTCCGGGGTGATCTTGGGGTCTTTCAGGAACTCAAGCAGCGCCGGGTTTTTATCAAAGACGGTCTTGAATTGCGTCAGTTCTTCCTCGACCTTCTCAAGAACCCCTTCACAGCAGGCAATCGCCAGAATGGCCTCTGCGTAGGAACGCGCAATCTCTCTGGTCTGTTTGTCAGACTTTTCCATAAGCCTCTTTGACCTGGTCGAGGGCCCCTTCGATCAACTTATTGTGGTCCTGCGCACTTAAATTGTTCTGAACCATCTTGCTTGCAACCTGTATCGAGAGTTCTGCAACCTGGGCCTGGAGTTCGATCAGGGCCTTTTGCTTCTCCCTTTCGATTTCTTCCTGGGCCTTCTTGACCAAATCCTTTGACTCTTCAGAGGCCTTGGACAGGATCTCTTTCCGCAGGATTTCTCCGGCAGCCCGGCCCTCTTCTATCATCTTTTGCACCTCGCCCCGTCCCTCCTCCAACTGCTTCTTATACTCGAAAAGAAGAGACTCTGCCTCCGCGCGGCCCCTCTCGGAATCGTCAATCGCATTTTTGATCGACTTCTCCCGGCCTTCCATAAGATCCAGAATGGGCTTGTAGGCAAACTGCTTCAGCAACGCAAGAAGCAGGAGAAAAGAGACAACGGTCCATATCATTAAACCTGGATCGGGTTCAAACATGGCATTCCCCTTATTTTGTCATGACCAACAAGAGCGCGACCACCAGGGTATACAGGGCCAGGGCCTCGATAAACGCGATTGAAATCAACATGGTGGTACGAAGTTCCCCTGCAACCTCCGGCTGCCGCGACATGGCCTCCATCGTCTTTCCAACAAGCCACCCAATCGACAGGGAACCTCCAAAAGCGGCCAGCGCTATCCCCATTACCGCGCCTACGTAAGTCATACCCTCCATACTCTCATCCTCCTTAGTTAAGTCAACACCAATTTGTTATCAACAATGCGCCCACTGCGCCGTTTAGGATCTGTCCTTATTAATGTTCCATATGGATGGCCGCCGAAAAATAGGTTGCCGTCAGGATGGAAAAAATAAAAGACTGAATCAATGCAACAAAGATCTCAAAAGCACTCATAATAACCACACCCACGATGGGCAAGGGCGTCACAGGAATGCTTTTGAGCAAAATAATCAGGGATAAAAAAACCAGTATAACAATGTGTCCCGCCAACATATTGGCAAACAGCCGGATGGCCAGAGAAAGAGGCTTGGCCAGTTGGCCGATAAATTCAATCGGGAGCATGAGCGGCAGGATCCATGAGGGGACGCCCGGAGGAATAAATCCCTTGAGATATCCGACAAGGCCATGCTTCTTCACCCCCACGCCCTGGACCGTCACGAAGACCATCAGGGCCAGACCCGCCGTAACATTGATATTTGCAACGGGGGTGAAGGAACCGGGAATCAAGCCCAGAAGACTTGAGGTGAGAATGAAAAGGAAGAGTGTCGCGATAAAAGGGAAGATGAATCGCCCTTCTTCGCCGATCACCTTCAACACAATCTCTTTCATCAGGAAGTCCAGGACCGATTCAACAAGGTTCTGTTTCCCCTTGGGATAACGTTTTTGCGTCTTTGCGGTCCAGACAAACAGGGCAAAAACCACTGCGGCAGCGATCCAGATCCAGATAACTGCCTGGTTTATCGAAAAGTCGATCCCCGCTATGTGGATATCGTAGATCGAGTGAAGTTCGAAGTGATGGAGCGGATCGATTCCTTGGGCCTCTTCTGCCATCAGTTTCCTTTCAGGGGCTGTGTACGCCGATGCCGAATATCACTACAGAAATCCATGGCCGCGTTTAGAAAAAGAAAGAACGAAAATACGATAACCAACGTAAGAACCAGCCAGGGAAGATCTACTGAAGTAAAGCGGTCCAGAATATATAAGAGGGATGCAATCACTGTGAGTCTGAACAGAAAACCACTTAGAGCAGAACGGAGCTCTGTAGAAATAGACCTCTGAGATCCTTTAAATGCGGTGATTTTCAGGGAATAGTAATAAAGGCCGCCCAAGGCCCCTCCAATGAGAATAGATGCAATCACTCTTTTTCTTTCTCCTTTTTTCGAGTCTTTTCACTGGCAATGAGCCGAACGATGCTCAGGAAACCAGAGGCAGTACCAAAGAGAAACCCAAGCAAAAAAAACCAGGGACTGGTGCCGAGCCATTCATCCAGGCTATGCCCCCCCCAGGCACCTATCAAGACTGAAACCACCATCTCGATGCCAAGATTCGCGTACCGGCGGAGGAAATTCCAGTCACTCCCCTGATTTTTGTCAGGCTTCAAGTGCCACCCTGCTGGAAACCGGTAGAGACTAATAACAAACGATCACTTCTATCACATCCAATGAATCTTTGTCAAACAATACTGAGGGTTTTTTATAGAACATTCCTGAGCTACCACCCTTTTAATACCTGCCGAAGCTTCTCAACATCCTGCTCATCACACCAGACATAGGCGGAGTATCTCGACTCAAAACCCATCCCGTCAACGGAATAGAGGTTGATCCCTTCCTGTGCGATCCGATCAAGCGTATCTGCAAGGGCACCCGCCCTGTCTTCTCCGCACAGGTGGAAGCAGCTTCCTTCTTTCAAAGACCATCCGGAACCCCGGACCGCCTTCTTGAAGGCATGCGGATCACGAGGAATCGCAATGATCTCTGCATTGCCCCGACCGGTTCCGAAACACCAGACCCCGGCCAGATTGATTTCAGCCTCGGCCATTCGTTTTGAAAATCGCGCCAACTGTCCAGGCCGGTCTTCCGTCCCAATTACAAAATAAGTCGCCCTTGAGATATCCATCCCCCCCACCTCATCCTTTTTCAGATTTTTAATAATGCACAATCTACTTGATTTGAGGCCTACCGCAAAAACCTCCGTCAAAATAACGAAATCGTTCATAAAATGCAATATCTAGAAATTCATTTTGCATTCTGACATGCTTATTTGGTCAGGAGAATAAATTGCATTTCAGACGTGATTCGACTATCATGCTCTCCATGAAAATCAAGCTTTACCACCCCCTCAGAGAGATCTCCATGAAGGGTCCAAGGGAAGCCGCTTATATCTTAAAAAAATTGAATCTCCCCAGGGAGGCCTACCTTGTCATTTGGGGGGAAGAACTGGTCGCGGAGGACGCGATCCTTCCGGATGAGGCAGAAATTGAGATTCGTCCGGTGATTTCAGGGGGTTGAATGGAATGAAATGTCGTCGATGTAAAAAACCGGCAGTGATCAAGTTGACGCGTCACAATACCGCGTATTGCAGTTTCTGTTTTCAGTTCTACATCTATGATCAGGTCAGACGGGCGCTTTCTGAGTACAATATGCTTCAAAAAAAGGAGCCGGTCCTCGTCGCGGTATCTGGAGGGAAGGATTCACTCGCCCTCTGGGATATTCTGATCAAACTGGGCTATCAGACCGTCGGGCTCCACCTGAATCTTGGAATCGGGTCTTATTCCGAGGCATCACAAAACAAGGTTGAGGCCTTTGCCCTCGCACGAAATCTTGAGTTGATCACGCATGCCTATCAGGAGGCCTATGGCCTCGGCGTGATCGAAATTGCACAGGAGACGGCCCGTCCCGCCTGCTCCGCCTGCGGGACGATGAAACGCTACCACTTTAATCGCATTGCAAAAGAAAAGGGTTTTCCAGTGGTCGCAACCGGGCATAATCTCGATGATGAAGCGGCCCGGCTTCTGGGAAATGTCCTCCAGTGGCAGGGAAATTATCTTCAGAAGCAATCTCCAGCCCTTTCAGCGGAAGGCGGAAAGTGGGCCAGAAAGGTGAGACCCCTCTACCGGCTGACAGAGCGGGAGGTCGCGGCTTATACGGTGATCAGCCGGATTGACTACATTGTTGAAGAATGTCCGATGTCGAAAGGGGCCAAAATGTTTCTCTATAAAGAGGTGCTTAATAAATTAGAGGAGGCCTCTCCAGGGACAAAGCATCAATTCTATCTCGGATATCTACAAAAAAAGGAAGAGATCTTTACTCCCCAGAAAGAGGACAACCAGTGCTGTGAAGCCTGCGGACAACCCACGCGGGGCAAAATCTGCAGTTATTGCCGCCTGATGGAACGCGTGGCCACATGAGGTTGTTTGCGTCCGGAGAACGGATTCATCTGATCAATTACAAGGGGCGGACCTATCCGCTCAACCTGAAGGCCGGAGCAACCTTCGGCTTCAGCGGCGAAAAAATTCTCCACGACGACATCATCGGCCAGGAAGACGGAACTGAGGTCCGTTTTTCCGGAGGCACCCGTTTTCTGGCCCTCAAGCCGACATTGGCCGAATACACCCTCCACATGCCGCGAGGCGCACAGATCCTTTATCCTAAAGATCTGGCCCTCATTCCCGTCTGGGCAGATGTCTACCCCGGAGCCACCATCATTGAAGCCGGCATCGGATCGGGAGCGCTGACGCTCTTCCTTCTCCAGGCCGTCGGAGAAAAGGGCAAGGTCATCAGTTATGAAATCCGAGACGACTTTGCCCGCCGGGCCTTGAGCAATATCGAAACCTACCTGGGAAAAACCCTCACGCAGGAACGCTTGCTTCTCCGCGAAGAAAATATCTATGAAGGGATTTCTGAAGAATCGGTAGACCGCATTATTCTCGATCTGCCGGAGCCCTACCAGGTTGTCCCCCATGCGGTATCGGCCCTCCGTTCGGGAGGAATCTTCCTTTGTTTTCTTCCAACCGTCCCGCAAATAGAACGCGTCGTTGAGGCCTTAAGAGGGACCAAGGCCTTTGAGTCGATCGAAACTTTCGAAACCCTTCTCCGGCCATGGAATATTGATGGCCGAAGCGTCCGGCCCAGCTTACGGATGATCGGACATTCCGGCTTCATCACCACCGCGAGGCGGATAAAACGATAATCAAAAGAGAATATCCATTTGAAATTATATAACCCACTGGAGGATTTACTATGTTGAATAAAACCCAGGTTGACCGTTTAAACACCCAGATTGCCGGAGAGGCCTATACCTCCAGAATGTTTTTGTCCATGTCCTGTTGGGCCTTTAAAAAAGGCTTAAAGGGGATCGGTTCGTTCTTTAAGGATCACCACGAATCAGAAGAAGAGCACATGCATACGCTCATGGATTACCTGATCCAGACAGGTGGAAAGGTCAAGGTGGGGCAGGTTGAAGCGCCACCTGAAGAATTTGGAGGGGTTCGTGCCGCCTTTCAGATCGCTCTGGATCGAGAAGTAACCGTCTCGAAGGAGATCACAAGCATGGTGGACCTCTTCCTTCAGGAAAAAGACTATTCGACGTTCACCTTCTTGCAAACCTTTGTCGCAGAGCAGCATGAAGAAGACCATCTGTTTCGAATGATCCTTGAAAAGATTGATCTGATAGGAGATGACAAACAAGGTATTTTCTGGATCGACAAAGAAATCGCCAGCCTTTCAACCTCAGAATAATCCTTGAGAGCGGCAGGAGACCTGTGCGCCATGACAAGAATAACCGACATTGTCTTTGACGTTGGAAGGGTCCTCGTCGACTTCTCCTATCAGGATCTCTTTGCCTTCTTACGAGACAATGGGGCCGAGGTAAAGGGAATAAAAGACTTCGTGGAAAAAACAGACCTTCTTTCGTATGAGTATGGCCATCTCTCTGGTGAGTCGTTTATTGACAACATCAACGACCTGCTCAAGTCTCCTCTCGACCGTGACCGGCTCACCGAAAAATGGGTTTATATATTCAAACCGATTTGCAAGATGCAGGCGCTTGCCTTGGCGCTCAGGAACAGGTTCGGCGTCTATCTGCTCAGCAATACCAGCGCCCTCCACTGGGATTATCTCCTGACGGAATGTCGGCTTGACAAAATCAGTGATGGGGCGCTCGCCTCTTTTGAAGTGGGCGCGGTAAAACCGGAGGAGAAGATATTCCGAGAGGCGGAAAAACGCTTTAATTTAAGACCAGAAACAACTCTTTTTATTGATGATCTTGAGACAAACATCGCGGGTGCCATCGCCTGCGGGTGGCACGGAATACATCACATGGGTGTTGAGAACACCTGGAAGGAACTAACAAAATTCATTCCAGATTTGTAACGACAGAGCACAGCCCTCTCAAAAAATTCCCGCTTCCTTTTGCAACCAACGAATATAAGGAATGATCGCTTTGATCTCTTCGGTTTCAAGGCCGCTGATCTTGGGCATGTTCCCGAATTTCCAATGGTGGGCCCGGACGCCCCTCTGCGGCGCCAGGAGGAAGGCGGCGTCTCCATGGTGGTTCGGTGCGTAAATCTTGGAAAGGAAGGTCGGCCCCCGATCTGTCCCGATGGCACCTTTTCCATGGCATCCAGCACAAGACTCATTAAAAAAGGTCTCTCCCTTTGCAAACTCAGCGGGGGCCTTCCTTACCTGCATCGTCGAAGGCGAGCGGCTTGAATCACTACTACAGGACGTCAGTGACAATGCCGTAAAGACACCAGCAAGTACCAGCCATTTCTCCATCTGAACACCGCTCTTTCTGGGGTCATCGTTGAAAGGGGGTCATTATTCAGCATCCCCTATTTTGATCGAACGATCCGGACCTTCTTGAGGGTAACATCGTTATTGGGTCTGTCACGGCGGTCTTTTGGAGCCCTGGCAATCTTGCGAACGACATCTTGCCCTTTGAAAACCTGGCCGAAGATGGTGTGTTTGTTATTCAGGTGGGGTGTCGCTCCCTCTGTAATGAAAAACTGGCTGCCATTGGTATTGGGGCCGGAATTTGCCATGGCAAGACGGCCCGGCCGGTCAAACTTTAATTTCGAGGTAAACTCATCCCCAAACTGGTAACCGGGACCGCCCATCCCGTTTTCCATCGGATCACCGCCCTGTATCATAAAACCAGGGATCACCCGGTGAAAGATGATGTTATCGTAAAGCGGCTTTTTCACTTTTTTCCTGGTTTTCGGATCGGTCCACTCCTTCGTCCCCTCTGCGAGTCCGATAAAATTCTCGACTGTTTTAGGGGCTTCCTTTGGAAAAAGCTCAATCGTAATGTCGCCCAGGTTGGTTTCCATCACGGCATAAAGACCAGGAGGAAGCTCTTCCCCGGAGGCATCCATATTGGGGACAGTCGTCATCAAAATAACCGCAAAAAACATCACCATAAAAGACAGATGCATCATCATACCTCCTTAATTGATAGTCGAGGGATACTACACCAATAGGAACGGATTCGCAAGAATATGGCCACTACTTCCTGCAAAGATCCTCTAGATCCTTCGGGTCCACATCCATCAAACTCTTTACCACCCGATCGGCCTTGGCCCGAAGGACTTCTTTAGGATATGTATTTGTGACGGCAAGAGAGCGCATTCCTGCAAGACGAACCCCTTCGAGACCGTGCAGGGAATCTTCAATAACAACACAGGCTTCCGGAGGGATCGACTGCTTCTGCCGGGGAAGCGCATTGAGTTTCGCCAATGCGGTCAAAAATGCCTCAGGATGAGGCTTTCCATTTCTAACGTCCTGGGCGCTGACAATCACCGGGAAAGCCGCACGCATCCCCCCCTTGTCAAGAATCGCCTTGATTTCCCCGCGAAAGGCACCGGAGGCAATCGCCAAACGGTAGCGCCCTTCTGCCTTTCTCACAAATTCAACCACTCCCGGATAGAGGTAAAGATCCTTCCCCGACAAGATCCGGTAAAGGGCCATCTTCCGGATGATCAGTTTTTTAAGGATCTTATTATCGACAGTTCGCTTGTAGACGGAAAGAATCGTTGTAAAAAAACCTTTGTCATCCATGGCCAAGTATTCATGATAATATTCTTCCCGAGTCAGAGAAATCCCCTCCTCTTCCAGGGTGGTCTGAAATGCCCTTAAATGGTGCGGTTCACTGTCGGCAATGATCCCGTCACAATCAAAAATAATGGCTTTAAGCATCTTATTCACCTCTGCCCAGTTTTATCATTGCATAGTCGCATGCCCAAAAATCCGAGCCTGGCCTCAAAATATAGTCGGATAGTATCTCTTTTGACGTGCCCGTGTCACCCTCGATTTTCTCCTCTGGATCTGGCCCTGTGGATTATTGACACTTTAATCAAAAATGGAGTAGGGTTCTAGGATGTCAAAAGTTGTAATCATCGGCGCGGATAAAAGCGGCTCGATTGTCTCAAAACGTTTACTACGGTCCACATGGGTTATTGTTGTTGTCGGAATAGTCGATCGAGACCCAAACGCCTTGGCCGTCCCCCTCGCGAAAAGAAAAGGCTTGCCCATTTCCACCAAGGATCCGCTTCAGGTGTTACAAAACCTAGATGCCGATCTGGTCTTCGATCTGACCGGGGATCCTCACTTTGAGAAAAAACTCTTAGATTTTCCAAGCCGGCGTTTCGTTGTGGTCTCAGGGAAATCGACGCAACTTCTTTGGGATACCATTCAAGAACTTGAGAAAAAGGAAGAGTTTTTAAATCGACGACTCCAAGAACACCGGGTCCTGCAGAAGATAAACCTCCTGAATCTCCGTTCTGTTACCGCGAACCATATTCTCGAGAGCATTGTCACGGGCATGATGCATATGTCCGAGATGCCGGCCGGTTCCATTGTTATGTTTAATAAATTAGGAGAACTTAGCCTGGTATACGCTAAAGGTTTTCCCCCGAATTCTATAAAAATAAGGCCTATCCTATTCGACCCAGGGGATTGACAGAACATATTTTTTCACGGATGGAACCATTGCTTGTCCCGAATATTCCCGATTGTCCTTTCTGTGATGACCCTATCCTTGTGAAAGAAGGGGTTCAATCCCTGATTGCAATACCTCTTCTTTCTAACGCAGGACCGATCGGTATTCTTTACGCCGACGATTTCAGGCCTCGGAGTTTTGAACCGTCAATCATGGAGGCCCTGCTGACGCTGGGAACACAGGCGGTCATCAGCATTCAAAACCAACAAGCATTTCAAGAGATCAGGGATCTCTCAACCCATGATTCTCTGACCGGACTCTACAACCGCCGCTACCTCGACAGGGCCTTGAGGACCGAGATGGACCGGACCTCCCGACTACAACATCCTTTATCACTCATCATGCTGGACATCGACCATTTCAAGACCATCAACGACAAATTCGGACACATGATCGGCGATCAGGTTCTAAACGGTCTGTCAAGACTGTTCGAATCGATCATTCGTCCCTACGATACCTTCGCCCGTTTCGGGGGTGAAGAGTTCCTCATCGTGATGCCTGAAACAGATGATGGCATCGCAACCGCGTTGGCTGAACGGCTACGTAAATCCGTCGCAACAACAGAATTTTCTTCAAAAGGGGTTTCCATGACCTGTAGCTTCGGGGTAAGCACCTCGCTGTGGGATGAAGAACCGCTTCTCGATTTAGAAACCTTTGTCGAGCGCGCGGACAAAGCACTCTACCAAGCCAAGAAATCCGGTCGTAATCAGGTCGTCAGCTTCAGCAGCCTTGCAGAAGAATCAGGAAAGATCGATGCCCACCTCGGAGATGAACCGTAAATTCAGACGATGAAAGTAATTGAGTTGCAAGGTGATCGTCTGAGCAAAAAGATCCGGGAAAGTATCTTGGGCGAGGTCGTCTGAATCGACAACGTCATAGCGGGTGAGGCCATGCCAGAGTTGGGCAAGATGATAATTCGCCTCAATGAAATAACCGAGGTGGTCTACAGAAGAGGATGAGATACCGGAGATCCCTTCCAGTCCTTTGTCCCGTCCGAACAGGATTGAGGCGGTCAGATCAAAGCGTTCATGGTCAAGATCTACATCAACGATATAACGCTGGAACCGGTTCTTTCTTCCGAGTGAAAGTTCATTTGTCCCCCAGTACCCCAAGCCCCCGATAGCATACTGGCCGAAAAAGAGCTTGTGGAGACGGAGATAATAGTCCTTCTCAGTATTGTTATCAAACTCCCCCGGTTTTCTACCGGGACCATTGGAGAGGGCAATCGTCCACATCGTCATCCCTGAAAACATCCCACGCAGTTCAATCGTTCTCTGAGGCGCTCCAAGAGAAAAGAAATTCCCATCCCCGCTCTTGTTCCTTACCCGCGCCTGGTGAATCGCATAATCATCAATGGTAAGATTCCGGCCACTCGCAAAATTAAAATAATCCCGCATACCGAACTGACCCGCCTTGATCAGCTTTACCGTCAAGTAGGGGGACTCATAATCGACGAGGAACTTGATGAATATTTCATCAAGTTCCTCGTCAAGGAAAGGCTCCCCGCTAACCCAAAAAGAAAGTTGGTCGGTAAGGCTCCCGGCTGAATACAGGATCACTCCCTCTGGAAAATGGAGGTCGGTCTGCGGCTGACCTTCTGCGAAAGAGTAATGCGCATCGGCAATAATACGAAGGGACAAGGGAACATCCTTCAGAAGGGATAAGGCCTCTGTCTTTTGGAGCTTGTCTGCAGCCTCGGTCTGAACATCAAGTTGATAGCCGTTGGCCATAAAGGTAAGGCCGAACTTATTCAGCTTCGGCGGCATGGTATGGCAAACAGTGCAGATGTAGTTATATTTCCGCGCAAATGAAGGAATAGCTTGACTCGGTCGGACGGAGAGGACGAAAACATCCAGGAACAATAGGATCAAAAATAGCAGCATCGATTTACGGTTCATGAAGGCCTCCCTCTTTCATATTAAGATCGTAATCGCAGAGTGCCCCTATTTTATTCTATGGCAAGGTGCGAGGAGCGCAGAACCACAGCGTATGTCTATACGCGAGGATCGAGCACCGCAGCAACGCAGCCATAGGGCACAAGAGGGGCGGGCTGAGCGATTACTTACGGGCCTGTTTCCGTTCAGATAAATAGGCCGCGACAGACCGTGCCTGCATATCACTGAGTCCCAGATTCGGCATAAGGGTGTCCGGACGGTACTTCTGCGGATCTTTGATCCAGGAATACATCCACCCTTCTTTGAGCCGGTCCCCGACCGTGGTTAGATCCGGACTAATCGTCACCCGCTGCAGTGAAAGTTTTCCGATACGATGACAACCGGTACAGCCTTTCATATTGATCACCATTTTCCCTATGTTAATCATCCCTGTCCGGCTCATCCCGGGTTTCTTCGCTTCCGACATCCTTTCAGACATCATCCGGCCCTTTCCCAAAGGGAGGTTCAGATTCCTCCCCTTTCGGAGCGTGGAGATGAATTCGGTCATGTTCATCAGCTCGTCGTCGTTTAATCTGAGCTTCGGCATGCGCGCGATAGGATTTTGTGCATAACCCAGGGGACGGATGCGGTAAGGATTCTTGAGAAATTGAAAGAGCCACCGCCGCTTGACCTTATCCCCTTCATAGCTCAGATCCGGCCCGGTCTTTCCTCCCCGACCATCCAGGGTATGACAGCGGATGCAGAGATCCCGAAAAAGCCTCTCTGCCTTGGCAACACGCATCGGGCCAAAGGGGAGTCGTCCCGTCGGCGTCTCGTCCGGCACCGGGGGAAGTTTTCTTTTCAGAGACATCAGGTAGCGCGTGATAAGGAAGAGTTGCTTGTCTTTAAGCCCAAAGTTTGGCATGATTGTCAGCGGCTCAAAGGCCTGTGGATTCTCGATCCAAAGATAGAGAAATTCAGCTTGGAGACGGGTTCCGATATCAGAAAGATCCGGTCCAATCAGCCTTCTTTTGCCTCCTGTGATGGTATGACAGTTTAAACAGGGAAGCCGGACAAATGACCTCTTCCCTTTTTCGATATCCCCTTCCCAGTCTTCAGGGTTATTGAGGCGCTTTTTCAGAGTCGACCGTCTTTCAATTTCTACTCTCTTCAGTGTCGAGAGATAGTGGGAAATTTTTGTTGCTTCTTGCTCCGTAAGACGCAGATCCGGCATCTGTACGCCACTGTAAGGGATATAGCCCAAGGGGCGAATGGCGTAAGGTTTTTGAGAAACCGAATCAGCCATTCCTCATGGAGACGCTCATGGGCATGGCTGAGATCCGGGGCAACTGTTCCCCCTTTTCCGTCAATGGCATGACAATTCAGGCAGCCTATCTTCTCAACCAGGATTTTTCCGGAATCGTCAACGCCATCGGTCTTGTCCAGGGCAAGGACAGCCTTCGATAATAAAATAATCTGAACCACAAGAGAGATCGAGAAGAACACTTTCCGAAAAGGAAGTCCGTTCATTTGATTTCCCTCCCATGCATTTTCCTCCATAAAAGGTATACCAATCCTTTGGGAAAAGATGAGATCTACGTAAAATGGAAGGAGGCCTTGAAGGCGCCTCCTAAAAGGAACGACTGGAGGTAGACGCAAAGCGAGGGGGGTGAAAAATAGAGGGAATAATGCCCTCTGGGGAATAGACCTCTTGAAAGACCTTCTTTATTCCTGAATTATATGATATGTTCAAAACCAAACGGGGAACTTTCATTGTGGTCAGGTGGCAAGGCCGATTGCAGTCGGTCTCCATTGATGTTGCATCGGAATGAGAGCCACCCTTATCCATGTGACGACTTGCAGGGTCGCTGTACTCGCCGAAGGACTGCAACGAGGACGCACTCCAACATATCACCGAATGCTGACCGATAAAAAGAAGAATAAAAAACATCACAGCAAAACGGTCTCTCATCCTATAATGTTTCTTTTCCTTCATTTGGATCATCCCTACCGAAGCCAACCGGCTGGCACTCCTGCCCTTCGTGCCTGTTCCGGGAGGGTCGTATGAAGCATTGCCTCGGCCTTTCGAAGTTCTTCCGTATGTGTCTGAATCTCTTCCCGGAGTTGTTTCCTCGCTATCCGTTTTTGTGTCGCGGAAAAGTTTTTAAACCGGGTCAATTTAAACGCCTCTTTCGCTTGGAGTAATGTGTTGCGGGCTCGTTCTTTTTTGTCTTTCCAGATCATTACCTGATTCATCCACCAGGCTTTGTTATGCCCATTGTGGTCGAGCCACTCTGATGGTTTCTCTGCTTCCGGAACAGTCTGAACTTGCGGTGAAGAGACCTTACCTGCCTCTACCGGGAGAAAATCACCAATAAGATAAACCACCAAACTGAGGATAAAAAAAACTTTCACCTTCATGTCATACGACACCATTATAGTATAGTAATAATGAGCAGCCTGTCGTTGTCCATTCTCACCGGACCCCCCCCCCCCGAAATAAGTTTGTGGTTTGAATAACCCGAGCAGACTAATTATCGATTGCCCTCTATCAGGTCGCTTCGTTTTTGAGTTCGTGGGTGGGGCAGCAGGACTCAGCAACTTCCTGAGTTCGACCAGAGGAAAATTCTTTATAAAAGGCAAAGGCCTTCAGGGACCATTCTTCTCCTGGGCAGCCCTGCATCGTCATGGCCACGTTGAGGAATTCGATAAATTCTTCCTGATTGGTCCCTTTATCCAGAGCCATTTTCACATAGGCTCGAATACACGGTTCACACCGCAGTGTGATGGAGATGGCCATGGCGGCGAGTAATTTATACCGGCCCGCGACCTTGCCGTCTTCGTAGGCCGCCTGGCGCATTCGCATGATCCCCCCGGTGACCTTGGGGCTGAGCCTCCGCAACTCAGAAAAAAGGGTTTCTTCTGTCATGCTGATTTCATTCGTTTTCGCCATGTTCTACTCCTAAATTCCTTCGTGTCATGGCATAGACCGTGATCCCGATAAAAATAACAAGTGCGGGTAACAGGACATAATCTAAGTATCCGATCAGCACCGCGAACCCAACCGCACTCAGTCCAATCACCAACACCGGCGTAAAGCAGCAGACGGCAGCAACCACTGAACCGATAAGGCCGACTTTCAACAAACCATTTGAAGACTTCCCTGCCATCCTGTTTTCTTCTCCAGAGACCTCGTCACGCGCTGATGGACCTTCTCGTTCTAGAACGGCCCCGATTCTCTTCAGAAACGACTTCGCAAAACAAGACACTCTCCAGAACATCCTTGATATAGCGGTCGGTAAAATCAATCAGCTTGAGGATCTTCTTGTTCCGGAGCTTGTAATAAACCTGCTTGCCTTTCTTTTCAGCCGTGACGAGACCGCAGTTTTTAAGGCAGGTCAGGTGGTGCGAAACAAGGTTCTGCGCATGGCCGAGCTTTTGGTAGATCTCTGTAACGCTGCACCGCTTCTCTTCACGCAGCATCTTCAGGATATCCAGTCGCGTCCGGTCGCCCAGCGCCTTGAAGAAGTGCGGCTTCTGCGCCTACGGGATGGAGCGCTTTTTTAAGAAATTGGGCCAGATTTCGTGGTACGACATGGATATGAAAAAAGGGGTGGTCGAGATCGGTTTCATTCAAGGGAAGCCGATTCTGTCTGTCAAGACGCTCAACCAGTATGTTTACGATGCCGGCTTTTCGCCCAGAGAGATCAAGGTTGAACTCGTGGGTCGGCTCATTCAAACCCCGGATGGATCGTATCGCTTTGATGTCACCGAGACAAGCCAGAGCTTTCCTGTAGAGACCAACCCGGTTTTGAAAGAAGCCTTGGGGCTCATCGGCCAGGAAGTCATCCTGAGTGGTCAGGCCAAAGAGGACTCGAAGGCCCCGTTCCGTCTGTTGCCTGATCGGATCGTGTCTAAGGAATCTGATCTATGAACGCACGGGCTTTCAAAGCCAGCCGATCTTTTTTTATCCTTGTTTCCCTGGTCAGTTGTCTCACCTTGGGCCTCATGGTTTTTGGTTTACAAGCGGAACCGGATAAATCGTCAGGTTTGACGCTGGTGGCAACCTGGGGAACGACAGGAGAAGGGCCCGTCCAATTTCGGGAACCGATGGGACTTGCATTTGATCCGGAAGGGAACCTGTATGTGGCCGACACCCGGAATGCCCGGATTCAAAAATTATCACCTGATGGTCGATTCCTTTTGGAATGGGGTCGGCCCGGCGAGGGCTCTGGGGAATTTTCCAAGCCGGTGGATGTTGCCGTTGATGGGAAAGGAAGAGTCTATGTCAGCGACTTCGATCTGGATCGGATTCAAGTCTTTACGCACGATGGGGTTTTTCTGAACCAGTGGGGTGAAAGCGGCGAGGCTCCCGGCCAATTTACGGTCGCCGCAGGACTGGGGCTTGATCGTAAACGAGGAAGGATCTACCTGGCAGAGTTTTACAATAAGCGGGTCGAAGCCTAGCCCTCGATGGAAGCTTCCTCTTTCAAGTCGGTCGGTCGGGGCGGGTCTGGGGCGGGAAGCTCAACTACCCCACCGATGTTGCCCTTGACGGCGACGGCAATCTTTACGTGGCAGATGCCTATAACAATCGCATCCAGAAATTTCCACCAGATGGGAAGTATCTCGATAAATGGGGAGGAATCTTCGGTTGGGGCATTGCGTCCTCCCGGAAGGGTTCTTTTCAGGTTCCTTCCGGGATTGCAGTGGACCAGGCCGGTCGGATCTTTGTCGTCGACAGCGCCAACAACCGGATCGTCGTACTGTCCAAGAACGGGTCCGTCCTCAGCCAATGGGAACTCGATCTGCCGACCCCTCTTTTTTCACCCAGCCGCGTCGCCGTGGGTCCAAATGGCCGAATCGTCGCCACCGACACGGCCCATGACCGGATTCTGGTGTTTGAAATCAGGATGGAGTGAGGGAGCAATCCGTTCAGGTTTGACAAAGGGATACCGGGTTTTTCCTGTAGAAAAACATGTCATGATCTATAAACTGAAGGGCCAAACCGCTTATATTGCACCGATTTTTAATGAGCATATGGGATTGCACACGCCACAAGCTCGAAGGCCAGTGAGTGTTTTCCTGAGATAGAATGAGTAATTCTGTCTCAGGGTGTTTAAGTCACTCAAGCCTCATCAGAAATATTCAAGTCCTTCGGTACCTGCCACCATGACCCCCTCTTTCTACGGACGATGCGCTGGATCGATAGCATTTCGGTATCTTCAGGATCAAAATCTATTTCCTCAGTCGGTAAGCCCGGTGCCTTAGAGAATTCCTTAAGACGTTCAACGAGCTCTTTATCTTTTTCTGGATCCCTTGCCAGCGGATTTAGAGATTTTCCACGCCACGGGAGCAGATGCCGATCCCATAACTGGCTAACCAAGTACTCTCCCGTTTCGGGTGGCCTGGGCGCGAATCGCATGATTCCTGTCTCTTTTTCCGATTCTGGAAATTCTGAATAGTAGTCATTCAATCGCTTCAGATCTGCCTTAAGGTGTTCGCCCCAAACGAACTCTTGATTCGGCCGTAAGAAGAAAGGTGCGCAACGCTGGTGAAGCTTATCGGACGATACAAAAATCATACAAAATGGTAGGTAAAAAAGGTATGCGATGTCAACTCGGTTCGAAGACCGCTCAGTTGAGATCAGATGTGCGCCCAGCGCGATCTGAAAAAAATATCCACGGTAAGGACATACGCCGCATAAGGCGCATAAACAGAGAGAGGTGGATAACCAGCAACACTCCATTTCTCAAGAATAGGCTGTTCAAATTGACGTGGAATACCAAGAAAGAGAAACGCTAATTTCATGCGGTCAAATGCTTTGTCCTTGCCATTAACGATCGCATCCGCCATGCTCTTTGCTTGGTTAAGAGTTTTACACATTTTCGTGTCAATACCCATCGCTCGAATACCAGCAGCTACGGCAAGGAGGTCAAGAGCACTGAGCGAAGCTCGCCAAGTTTGAGCAAACTGTCGTTCTACTTCTAAGAACTTCCCTTCTTGCCAACGTGAGAAGGCTTGTGCCTCGGGCGCAACTTCATAGACCACCCCCCACTGTCCATCAGTCTTCACTAAACGACCACCCGCCATGTGAATGCGCCCATCCATGGTGATTGCGCGCCCCATCAGGTTCGAAAGACACAACTTCTCGTGGGAAACGCAAGGGGCTCCATGCATCTCAGGAGTTTTATTAGCGATGAAACCAACCTCTTGTTTAGGCGTTCGACCTTGGCGGACGGCCTTCTCGAGGTCCGCTAGGGTTTCAACGTAAAAAAAGCGGAGAGATTGCTGGATAGAAGAAATGGTAAAACCAAACAGACTCGTTTGGTTTTAATGATTGAAGGAATGACTTATCAAACAAAGTGATTGGTGCCACAACCCTACCTCGAGAATGTGATACCGGTATTATATATCATTACTCTCCTGAAACTTGAATCAAAATTTGATTGCTGGTAAGATGATGTAGCTAACCCTCGTTCAGGACTGATTTGTCTGATGAAAAAAACCTTCTGGCATCGTGCGATTTATTGGACCGTCCTTCTGGCCTTTGGCTTTATGGCTGACGGGAAAGGCGGTGGCCTGTCTCTCCCCTTCCGCGATGGAGATGGGCCAGGGAAATGCGATGGACTGTTGCGCGGATTACTGCCGCATGGAAACGACGCATGAGGCCGCTGAAAAATCCTGTGATCAGAGCCGTCTGGCCTTCAGTCCGCACGAGACGATTTCAAGCCCTCACAATTTATGCGACCTTTCGATTACGATACTCCAACCGGATCTTAGCTCATATCCACCATTGCTCTTCCCCCTGCTTTTAAGACACCATCAATCTGTTCAGATTTACACCTCGAATAAATCCTTTCTGATTTAGATCCTCACTTATCCCTCAGTTTTTGATCCTCGCCCTTTTTCCTTCTCTCAGGAGAGATGGGCTTAATCTATCTTTAAATAATAGGATATATCCCATGAAAAAATTATGGATAAATCTCATTCTTTTTTCCGTGATCCTTGTTCTGTTTCCATCTTCTGCAAGGGCGGAAAAAGAGTCTGTACTCAAACTCTCTGCGCTGATTGAAGAAGCCCTTACAAATAAACCCCAGGATTGCCATGGCGAAGGCGGCATGGGAGGCAAAAAAAGCCCGGATTGGACAGGTCAATGTTTTGGATGATCCGCAGCTTGGGTTTGACACCTGGAATATCCCGTCGAACTTAGAACTGAATCAGACACGCAACTGGATCTTTTTTGCCCGTCAAAAGTTTCCAGCGTGGGGGACCTTGCCGCTGCGGGAAACGGCGGCAAAGACGGAGGTCTTAAATGCTGAAGCGGCCATTGAAACGACGGTTCAGTCCATCATTGCAGCGGTAAAAATTTCCTATGACGAACTCTATTTGGCCTACAAAACAATTGAGGTCACGGAAGACCATGTGGAGATTTTGCGTCGGTTTGAGCAAATTGCCGAGGTGAAAGTTTCAACCGGCGCCGCTTCTCAGCAAGATCTCTTGAAAGCGCAAGTGGCCTTGGCGCGCTTAGAGAACGATCTAGTGATGCAGACCCAATAATTAAATACGGCTCGTGCCAGGCTAAATACACTGCTGAAACGTTCGCCGAGATCTCCCTTAGCACGTCCCGAAGATTTGACGTTGATTACCCCACCGTCCGGTGGGGTAGCACTGGAGGCCGCGGCTTTTCGGGAGCGGCCTCCAGTGAAAATGGCTCAGGCCGGGATTCTTCGCAGTCAACAGGAGGTTGCACTGGCAAAGCTTCAATTTTCTCCCGATTTTCAGGTGGCGGTAAAACGGTTTCAGAACCGGGGCATTCCGCAATCGAACGGATGGGGGATTTCGGCCAGTATTAACATTCCCTGGCTTTATCATCAAAAACATGATGCCCGGATAAAAGAAACCGCACATCGGGTCAGACAAGAAGAAGCCTTTTATGAAAACCTCAAAGACCAGACCCGCTTTGCCATCGAAGATCTGAGCACCCGGATGAAAACCCTCGAATTGCTTGCCACGATCTTGAAGGAAAATGTGATTCCTCAAGGGGAGCTGTCGGTCCAGGTGGCCGAGATCGGTTATCAGACCGATCAGGTCGATTTTCTCGATCTCTTGGAAAGTCAGCGCCAGTTGATCGAATTCCGGCTTGAATATTTTAGAACCCTTACCCGCCAGAACAAGGAAGCGGCAAGACTGGAGCAGGTCATGGGTTTCGATTTATCCGAATTTAAGAAGCTTGAAGATGGAGGTTCAAAATGAAAAAAGAGAATCGACGCAAAAGAATCAGGTCTTTGTTCCTGGGTGTAACCGGGATGATCGCGCTGACCGGTTTTTGGGTTTTGGGTGTCTCTCTCGCACAGATGGACGACATGGATTCCAAGGAAATGCAGATGCCCATACAGATGCCTATGAAAATACCGATGGAAAAACCGGAGGGGGTAGGACCGGGAGGACAAGTGCCGGTGACGCTGACAATGCAGAAGCAGCGACAGATCGGAGTCAAGACGGTGACTGTGACACAGAAGGCCCTGGAGACCGTGATCCGAACGATCGGGCGGGTGGACTACGATGAGACAACGCTGACCACGATCACGACCAAGATCGAAGGATGGATTGAGAATCTCTCTGTTGATACGACCGGCATGAGGGTTACAAAAGGGAAAGCGCTCTTTTCGGTCTACAGTCCAAAGCTGGTGCAAACCCAGGAGGAGTACCTGCTGGCAAGACAGGCCTCAAAAAAGACAAAGGTCAAACAAGGACTCGGCGGTCTGGCGGCAGCGAGCCGCAGACGTCTTTTGCTTTGGGATGTCACGCCACGACAAATACGCGATCTGGAGGCGCGAGGGAAAATTGTCCGGGCCCTACCAATCCTTTCACCTGTCGGCGGTGTTGTCATCGAGAAGATGGCCCTCCGGGGGATGTATGTGAAACCAGGGATGCCGCTTTACAAAATCGCCGATCTTTCTCAGGTTTGGATCTATGTCGATATTTATGAAAGTGACCTCCCTCTTATCAAAGTGGGGCAGGAGGCCACTGTCACTCTATCTTATCTTCCGGGCGAACGTTTTCAGGGGAAAGTGACCACCATCTACCCCTATCTGAACGAAACAAACCGCACCGCGACCGTCCGGATTATCCTCGACAATGCAGATGGAAAATTGAAACCGGGGATGTATGCCCATGTCGAAATTACGGCCCCGGTGACAACAGGGCTGGCCGTGCCGGAAAGCGCAATCCTCGATTCCGGACTCCGACAGATTGCCTTTGTCGCAAAACCGAGAGGGGTGTTTGAACCCCGCGTGGTCAAGATCGGCTCCCGGATCAATCGTGACATCATCATCCTGGAAGGCCTAAAGGAAGGGGAAAAGGTGGTGACACACGGGACCTTCCTGCTAGATTCAGAGAGCAAGATGATGGCCTCAATGGAAGGCATGATGGGCCTGATCGGGATGGGCGACTGGAAGATGGAAGGTTCCAAGATGGGTGAAATGGACATGGGTGGCATGGAGATGAAAGGGATGCCGGGAATGGATATGAAGGGCATGAACATGCAGGGAAAAGAGATGGAGGGCATGAGAGATGATTGAACGAATCATTGAAAGCTGCGCACGCAATCGCTTCATGGTCTTCCTGAGTATTTTCTTTCTCTCGGCCTGGGGAGTCTGGTCGCTCCAACGGATCCCACTCGATGCCATTCCGGATCTGTCGGATGTTCAGGTCATCGTCTTTACCGAATGGCCGGGCCGGAGTCCCACCTTGATGGAAGACCAGATCACCTATCCCATCGTCACCGCCATGACCGCTGCGCCACGTGTGAAATATGCCCGGGGACAATCTTTCCTCGGGCTTTCCTTCGTCAATGTCGTCTTTGAGGACGGGACCGATATGTACTGGGCGCGAAGCCGGGTCCTGGAGTACATGCAGGGGGTGACGGGAAGACTTCCGGAGGGGGTCACACCGACCCTCGGACCGGACGCAACCGGCGTGGGATGGGTCTATGAGTATGCCCTGGTGGATGAGAGCGGACAACATGACCTCTGGAAACTCACCGCTTTTCAGGACTGGACGCTTCGCTATTGGCTTCAGTCTGTTCCCGGTGTGGCCGAAGTAGCCACGATCGGAGGGATGGTAAAGCAATACCAGATCGTTCTCGATCCCAACAAGCTCTTGGCCTACAATATCTCTCTGAAGCATGTGATCAAGCAGATCCGTAACAGCAACAACGATGTGGGCGGCCGTGTCGTAGAGATCTCGGAGTGGGAGTACATGGTCCGCGGCCTGGGGTATATCCAGAATCTAGACGACCTTCGGGACATCGGTTTAGGGACCGATAACCATGGAACCCCGATCTTTTTAGGGGATGTCGCCCGAGTCCAACTGGGGCCCGATATCCGACGAGGCCTGGCCGATCTGGACGGCCAGGGAGAGGTGGTCGGCGGAGTGGTGGTCATGCGTTTTGGAGAAAACGCACTGAACGTAATTGAGGCGGTCAAAGCCAAGCTCAAGGAAATCGAGCCCTCGCTCCCCGAGGGGGTGAAAATCGTCACCACTTATGACCGCTCCCAACTCATCACCGGCGCGATCGGCACCCTTCGTGAGAAGCTGGTCGAGATCACGATTGTGGTGAGCCTGGTTTCCCTTTTCTTTCTTTTCCACCTGCGATCCGCCCTGGTGGCCATCCTCACCCTCCCTGCCGCCATCCTGATGGCCTTCATTGCGATGTACGCGCTCGGAATCAACGCCAACGTGATGTCTCTGGGAGGGATCGCCATTGCGGTCGGGGCGATGGTGGATGCCGCCATTGTCATGATTGAGAATGCCCACCGGCGTCTGGAAGAACAGCCGGACGCCGATCGCACACGGGTCATCATCGACGCAGCAAAAGAACTGGGGCGGCCCCTGTTCTTTTCGCTGATCATTATCACCGTCTCCTTTATCCCCGTTTTCACCTTAGAGGCGCAGGAGGGGAGGCTCTTCAAGCCTCTGGCCTACACCAAGACCTTCGCCATGTTCTTCGCCGCCATGGTCTCGATCACCCTTGTTTCTGCCCTCATGACGACCTTGATCCGGGGAAAGATCACCCCGTCTCAAAAGAATCCGGCCCACCGCTTTTTGGCCTGGAGTTACCGGCCTTTTCTGGCCGGAGTACTGCGTTTTCGTAAGACAACGCTCGTATTGGCCCTCCTTTTGTTGGCGGCGACCGTTCCGGTCTTCATGGGACTCGGTTCTGAATTTATGCCCCCCTTGAATGAAGGGACGATCCTCTATATGCCGACCACGTTGCCCGGGCTTTCCATTACACAGGCAAAAAATATCTTACAGACCCAAGACCGGATGCTGAAGTCGTTTCCGGAAGTGGACCGGGTTTTTGGGAAGATCGGTCGGGCAAAAACCTCTACCGACCCGGCCCCTCTCAACATGGTCGAGACGATCATTACGCTCAAGCCCCGCGATGAATGGCGCCCCGGCGTTACCTGGGACAGCCTGACTGACGAGATGGATCAAAAACTTCAGTTTCCCGGAATGCCGAATATCTGGTGGATGCCGATCCAGACCCGGAATGAAATGCTGGCCACGGGGATCCGGAGTACTCTGGGAATCAAGATCCTGGGCCCCGATTTAAAAGAGATCGAAAAAATCGGTTTAAAAATCGAAGGAATGCTCAAACAGGCCCCCGGGGTTCGGAGCGTCTTTGCCGAACGGGTCACCGGCGGCTATTATCTCGATTTTAAAGTAAACCGTCGGGAGGCCGCACGATATGGCTTAACCGTGGGAGATGTGAACGATGTTATTGAGTCGGCGATTGGCGGGAAAAACATTTCTCAAACCGTGGAGGGACGGGAGCGCTATCCCATTAACGTCCGCTATGCCCGTGAACTTCGGGACGATCCCGAAAGCATTCGGCGTATCCTTGTGGCCGCGCCCACCGGTGCCCAGATCCCTCTTGGACATCTCGCCGAGATCCGCCTGAATCAGGGCCCACCGATGGTCCGGGATGAAAACGGTTCCCTCGCCGGATTTGTCTTTGTCGATGTCGACAAGCAGGATCTGGGAGGTTTTGTGGAGAAGGCCAAACACCTGGTCAATCAAAACCTGAAGCTTCCTCCGGGATATTCCCTCATCTGGGCCGGACAGTACCAGTACATGCTTCGTGCCCGGGAAAAGCTGGCCGTGGTCGTTCCCCTGACGCTGCTCATTATCTTTGTCGTCCTCTACCTCAACTTTCAGTCGGTCGGCCGCAGCCTCATCATCCTCCTGACGGTCCCCTTTGCGTTGATCGGCGGGATCTGGTGTCTGAAAATACTCGATTACAATATGAGTGTGGCCGTCTGGGTCGGACTGATCGCCCTTGCAGGGGTTGCCTCTGAAATGGGGGTCGTGATGATCACCTTTTTAGACGACGCCGTCGGGAGAAAACAAGGAGGGGGCGGACCCTCTGAACTGATCCACTTGAAAGAGACGATCATGCAAGGGGCCGTCAAACGGGTCAGGCCGGTGATCATGACCGCCGCGACCACCTTTTTAGGCCTGGTGCCGATCCTTTGGAGTAGTGGAACGGGGGCCGATGTCATGAAGCGGATCGCCGCCCCGATGGTCGGAGGAATGATCACCGCAACGCTCTTGACCTTGCTCTTGATCCCAACGATTTATTCGCTCTTTCTGGAGTGGAACCTGAAACGTGAACTTTGTAAGTAAACAGGAAAAGCGATGAAAATGGCCGCAGGCTAAAATGGATTGAGGTTCATAAAATCTTTCGGCGGTTGGAAGATCTCGTCATTTATCGGCTTGAGTTCTATATGATTGTACTCAACAATAATGGTCTCACGCCCTGAACTGGGATAGATTATTTTGATCGGAACCGCCTCTTCATCGTCCGACTCCCAGCGAAGAGAATAGTCTTTTTTTTTGTTTGTCACAATAATAATGAGATAGAGGCGGGCCTTGCGGGCCTTGACCCTTCCTTCCCTCAAGAAAACCCGCTCTTCCCGATAAGGCGGTGCGGGGATAATCCATCCCTCTTTCATCGCCTTTAAGATTCGGGCGCGTGTCAGCGGTTTTTCAAAATAGATCCGGTCCGATGGGAAGATGCGTGTTCCGACGGAACGCTCAAAATCGAAAAGGACGATCTCTTCGGAGCCGGAGGGTTCAAAGCGGACACGCAAATCGTTCTGGTAAAACTTGCCCCTTAACTCTATTTTCTGGACTTTGGTGGAGAGGACTGTCACGTGGAGGTCTGCCGTCCACATCCTGGCGGAGAGGGGAGTAATATCAATAAGGAGGAGAACAATGAGGAGAAGGAAATCCGCAGCATATCTCTTCATTTTTGAACAATCACGAAATGGGGTGCTCCTTTGGAGAGTTCAGATTCCCCTGGTGATAACCGGCCAGATCCAGAGCAACCCAGCGAAAACCGCAGGCCTGAATCTCCTGAACAACACGGTCTCGTTGATCACCCTTAAAAAGTAAGGGGAATTCCTCAAGGGCCATCTCTATCCTCGCGGTATCGCCCTGATATCGAACACGAAACTGCGTAAATCCATGACGGCGAAGGACCTCTTCCGCCTGTTCAACCTGGGCGAGTTTCTCATAGGTGATTTTTGTTCCATAGGGGATGCGGGAGGAAAGGCAGGGCGAGGCCGGCTTGTCCCATGTCGGGAGGCCCAGGCGGCACGAAAGCGCCCGGACCGATTTCTTATCAAACCCCGCCTCAACAAGTGGGCTCCGTACAGCGAGTTCACGCGCGGCCCGTAAACCGGGACGGGTATCGGAAAGGTCATCGGTATTGGTGCCATCCGAAACAAATCGGACCTCCTCTCGGCAGGCCATCTCTGACAGGAGTGTGTAAAGGTCATTCTTGCAGAGGTAACATCGATTTTGACTGTTTTCGGTATAACCGGGGATGGTCAGTTCATCTGAGCGCACAAAAAGATGTCGAATCCCGACCGAAGCGGCAACCGCCTTCGCCTCTTCCAACTGGGAACCGGCAAAGGTGGGAGAAATCGAGGTCCCCGCAACCGCGGCCGAACCCAGGGCGTCAAACGCAACCTTCATGACAAGGGTCGAATCAACCCCCCCCGAATAGGCCACCAGGACGGAACCCATTTCCTTCATGATCCCATAAAGACGGTTGTAGTCATTATCCGTTTCCATAGGCTCTACTCTTCCAATCTGATTTCTTTCTGCTTTCCGACAAGAACCAGGACATATTGGTCTGGATGTAGGTACTTTTTTGCCACACGCCGGACATCCGCTACGGTAACACGATTGATCAATTCCGCATACTCCTTGAGGTAATGAAGGCCCAGGTTGTGAAATTCGATTTGTGGAAGGAGCGATGCGACCTTCCGTGTCGTATCAATCCGGAGGGGGAAACTTCCCACCATGTAGGCCTTCGCTTCGGAAAGCTCCTTCTTGCTGACATCTTTTTCTCGAATCTGATTGATTTCAGACAGAACCCCCTCAATGGCCTTCGGGGCATTGCCGTTTTCTGTCTGAAAGGTCACAGAAAAAGGACCGGGATCCTGATTGCCTGAAAACCTGGAATAGATGGAGTAGACCAGACCCTGATTATCACGGATCTCACTCATCAACCGGGAAGAGAAACCACCTCCACCCAGGATGTAGTTCATCACACGGACGGCGTAATAGTCGTCATTGCTGCGTTTGATACCAACATGTCCCAAAATCACGGTCGCCTGACTCAGATTCTTCTCAATCTTCCTGATCTTTTTTGATCGAAGCGGTTTCGACGGCTTAAATTCCAGCGAGGGAACCGTCCCCTTCTCCCATTTCCCGAAATACTTTTTAACCAGAGTCTCGGCCTCTTGAACCGTGACATCCCCCACAATTGAAATAATGGCATTGTTCGGACGATAGTATTTACGATGGAAGGCAACAAGATTGCTCTGCTTGATCTCATGCAAGCTCTCCTTAAACCCTTTTACGGGATGATGATAAGGGTGGCTCCCAAATGTTATTTCTCGAAAGGCCTGGCGGGCAATTGCGTGGGGTTGATCTTTTTCGGCCAGAATTTCTCCAAGGATGATGGTCCGAACCCGTTTTACTTCTTTGACGTCAAAGACCGGATGAATCAATATATCGGAAAGAAGATCAAAACCGGTCTCGACATCCTTTTTCAAAACCCGTAGACCCGTCGTGACATAATCGTAGCTTGTACGGACGGAAAGACGTGCCCCGACGGCAGCGATCGCATCAGAGATCTCCACGGCGCTTCGCCCCGCCGTTCCCTCATCCAGCAGACCCGCGGTGAGGTTGGCCAGGCCGGCTTGTGCGGTCGGATCATAAATCGACCCGGAACGCACAAGGACCTCCACACTCACGATCGGAAGTGAGTGCTGCGTCACAACGAGCAAGGTCATCCCATTTGGAGTGACCACCCGAATCGGCTTCAGTTCAGCCCTGAAGGACTCATGGGGAAAAGAGAGAGACAGGAAAGAATAAAAGACCAGTATAAAAAAGAGACCCGCGGGAGAATATTTTTTCCAAGGCTGCATCAGGACCCCCCATTCGATTTAACAGCAGGGGTAAGGGAATTCAAGGGGAGAAGAATTCCGACGTTTCGGGTGTCTCCTTTGAGGTATTTTCGTGCAATCCGCCGGACATCGTCTGAGGTGACTTTCCGGATGTTGTCGACATAGTCCAGGACATACTGATACCCGGCACCCACCGTTTCAGCCGTCCCGATCTGCATCGCCCTGAAAAAGTTGGAATCAGAACCCATAATGTATTCCGCCTCGATCTGGTTTCTGACCTTCGCCATTTCAGATTCCGGAACCAGATCCGATTGAAGCCGCGCAATTTCATGGTCAAGCGCCTTCTCCACGATCTCTGGTTTTTCCCCAGCCTGGGCCGTTGCATAGAGATAAAAGATCTCCGGATCAGTCGTCAGGCCATCGTAATACCCGCCGGCTTCAAGTGCAATCTCTTGCTCGTACACAAGGCTACGGTAGAGGCGGGAACTCTTTCCGGAGGAGAGAATTCTGGAAAGAACCGTCAAGGCATATGTATCCGGGCTCCGGTAGTTCGGAGCGTGGAAGCCGATGAAAACAAAAGGGAGCTGGGCCTCACGCTTCACGACGATACGCCGCTCCCCCTGCTGAGTGGGTTCTTGTGAAACCGCCTGAGGCGGATCCGGACCCTCTGGAATCTTTCCGAAGGCCTCGCGGATCTGCTTGATGAGTCTCTCCGACTCAAAATCTCCCACCATAACGATGGTTGCATTGTTGGGGACATAATACCGTTTATAGTGCTGAACAACATCTTCCCAGACCAGGGCGTCCAGGTCGCTCATCCAGCCGATTATAGGGAACCGGTATGGATGGACCAGAAATGAGACGGCATAGAGGCTTTCCATCAGATACGAATAGGGATCGTCGTCGGTGCGTGTCCGCCGTTCCTCTTTTACAACGGCACGCTCCATTTGAAATTCTTGCGGGTCGATCAGCAGGTTCTGCATCCGGTCTGACTCCAGCTTGAAGGAAAGCGCGATGCGATCGGCAGAAAAATTCTCAAAATAGGCCGTAAAATCGTTTCCGGTAAAGGCATTCTCCGTCCCGCCGTTCTTTGCGACGATCCGGGAGAATTCCCCCTTTCCGACCTGGGAGGTCCCTTTGAACATCATATGTTCTGTGAGATGAGAAAGGCCGGTTTTTCCATTCGTTTCATTCCGGGAACCGACCTTGTACCAGATCTGAAAGGTGACAACCGGGGCCTTATGTTCCTCCAAGAGAATCACAGTCAAGCCATTGTCCAATTGAAACTTCTGGATCTGGGCAGCGCCCAACGCAGGGGTGATGCCCCCAAAAAGAGCGAACAGGACAAAAAGATAAATAAAACGATGGCAAGATTTCAGTTTAAGACGCATGGCTGATCTAAAAAATAAGGTGTTCATATTATCAGATGGTGAAAAAAAGTGTCAAGAAAATCGGGCTGCTTGCTCCCTTCGGTTGTTTTGGATATTTTGTGAGATTTGACATCATTATTCGGGAAAACTTATAATTTCACACAATGAAAACAAGAATTACAGGAACCGGAGTCGCCTTCCCGAAACGGGCCGTATCAAACGCCGAACTCTCAAAGCGGCTTGGACTGAGTGAAGGGGAGATTGTCAGGCTTACCGGGATAGAAACCCGGTACTGGGTCGGAGAAGGAGAGACCGCTGCGACGCTTGCAGTAGAGGCAGCAAGGTCAGCCCTCGACGCGGCAGCATGCTCCATAGATCAGATCGACCTGATTGTCGTCTCGACAACATCACCCAATATGTTCTTCCCTTCAACCGCCTGTCTGGTTCAGAGAGATCTTTCCGCCAGACCCATTCCGGCCTTTGATATCAATGCCTCCTGCACCGGCTTTCTCTATGCGTTGTCCGTCGGAGACAACGCGATCCAGAGCGGTTCAGCCGCTCATGTCTTGATTATCTCGACCGAGGTAAAATCCCCCTTTCTGGACCTGGATGATCCTTCGACCTCCATCTTATTCGGTGATGGGGCCGGGGCGGTCGTCTTGTCGCCCGGGAAAGGGGGTATCCGCACCATTCGACTCTTTTCCGACGGATCGAGACACAAACTGATCCACCTGCCCGCCGGAGGTTCGCGCCAGCCGGCAACACAGGATTCACTTCGACAGGGATTGCACACCATGAAAATGGAGGGAAAAGCACTCTTCCGGATGGCTGTCAAGAAAATGGAGTCAGCGCTGACAGGCCTTTCCGAAGAATGCGCACTTCCCTTATCAGACATCGACTTTTTTATTTTTCATCAGGCCAATTTAAGAATTCTGGAGGCCCTGCTCAAAAGGAAGAAAATTCCTCTGAATAAAACCGAGATCACCATTCCCCGATTTGGAAACACCTCTTCTTCTTCTCTTCCGATCGCTCTGGACAGTGCAGTGCGTCAAGGACGATTGAAGAAGGGCGACACCCTGGTTCTCTGCGCTTTTGGCGGAGGAATGACCTGGGGAATCGCCTTGCTGGATTGGGAATGAAGGCAGATTGCCGCAACCAAAGCGGCAAGTCGCATTGTGACCTGCTGATTCGTCCGTGGTCCTGATACGAGACCCCATTCGAGGAACGTGGAATTTAGGGGGCTTTACCAATGATCCGTTTTCCAATATGAATCTATTGGTGATATAACTATGTGAGTGAGTCTTATCGCTGTCCAAAAGGCTTTGGATTTTTGACTCTAGCAAACAAAAAAGAACCCCTCTCTCTTTAAAACCTCAAGTAGGAGAACTGAATCAAATGCAAAAAGAAGAACAGATCTCTGGCGAATGCTGCTGGTGCAAACAGACGCTAAGTACAACGATTTATGGAATTGGATCCAGTTACTCAGAGACGGTCCCATCGGGTGAAACTTTCCATGAAGTTCCCCTCCCCAAGTCAGACCGCTCCATTTACGGTGCAATACTCAATAAGCGTTCTCAGGCCTTCACCGCAGGTTTTCACTTGATGTTCGCCACGTGCTCAGAGGCTTGTACGCAAGAATTGAATAAGGCGTTGACTCTTGAAAAGAGCCGTTTCCCAAGGCGTACTCCGTTGAATGTCGACAGCTAAATAAAAGTCACCTCTCGCGAACACCCCCTAAAAAGGACGGAGATTACGTTCACTCGCGGAAAAATCCTGGAGAATTACGTGCTGAATCGTTACGGTCAGGCGAGAAAAATTTTGTCCCGTCCCATCACCTTGGCTCGATACATCGCCTGGTCTGCAAGACAAACCAGATCGGTCTTATTCTTGGCCTGGTCCGGGAATCCTGCAATACCAAAACTCGCGGTGAGGTGAAGGGATAATCCTTCCTTCTTCAGAAACTCATACGAATGGATGGCGTTTCGAATACGGCGGGCAATACGGCCAGCGATTTCCACGCTGGTCTCGGGGAGAACAACCACGAACTCATCGCCGCCATATCGGGCAACGATGTCGATTTCTCGTAGGCTGTTGTTCAGAATATTGGCAACTTCAACCAGAACCTGGCTTCCCATGAGGTGGCCATGTTGATCATTGACCAGCTTAAAAAAGTCCATGTCCAGAAATATGAGAGAAAGCCGAATGGAATATCGTCTACACCGCTTGATTTCCAAATCCAGGATATGGTCCAGGTAGCGAATGTTATAGAGGTGAGTCAGATCATCCGTTGACGCAAGATCCGCCATTTTTTTGTAAAGGTCCGAACGCTCAATTGCCAAAGTAGCCTGGTCGCCCAGTTTAGACAATAGACTCAGATCGTTTTCATCGAATGGCGTCTCATCCGCACGATTGACCATCTGAATAACACCGATCACCTTTTTCTTGCTGATAATCGGCAGACAAAGGGCCGTCCTGGCCCCGACGTGGGGATAAAACTCCTTGGGCTGGAACTGCCATTGGCTCGAAAAATCGGAGATAAGAAGCGGCTTCCCTTGTTCTGCAACCCAGCCTGCAGGACCTTCTCCCATTTTGTAGCGAAGCTTTTTTGCCACTTTCATCGTCGGCCCTTTGACCATCTTAAAATAGAGCTCTTTTTTTGACTCATCGACCAGGATTAGAGACCAGGACTCGCACCTGAGTATCTTGCGAGCCGTATCCATAATGACCCGAAGGACCTTCTCAAACTCAAGGACCGAGGAAAGGGCCTTCCCAAACACGATAAAGGAGGAAAGTTCCTTGGTTCTCCGACGAAGTTCTTGCTTAAGACGCGTGTTTTCTTTGCGAAGATGACTCAGGTCGCTACCTTTACGCGCCGGTTTTCGCTCGTTCTCCGTTTTGATCTTTTTCATTTCTTATCTTCCACAGCATTTCTTATATTTCTTACCGCTCCCGCAAGTGCAGGGATCATTCCTGCCAACCTTTTTCCCTTCACGATGCACCGTCCGGGGCGGCGTTGACTCACCGCGATTCATCTGCATCTCCTGCTCACCCGGAAAAAAGGCCGCGATCGGCTTCCTTTCCTCTCGGACAATCTGAACACGGAAGAGTTGTTCTATCGTGTCTCCTTTTATCCGGTCAATCATTGCGGTGAACATCTCAAAACCTTCCTTCTTATACTCGCTGAGAGGCTCCTTTTGACCGTATCCGCGTAAACCAATCCCTTCTTTTAAGGAATCCATCGCAAGAAGATGATCCTTCCAGTGGGAATCGATCATACGAAGAAAGATCTGCTTCTCCAGTTGATGCATTAATTCTTTGCCAAATCCAGCTTCCTTCTGACGAAAAACCTCCTGAACATTCTGGAGAATCCCCTCTTTTAGGGCATCCCTGCCGATATCGGGAAAGCCGAGCGCCTCTTTTGTAACACTCAAAGAGAAGTGATGCGATAGGGCCTCTGTCAAACCCGCTCCGTCCCATGCCTCGGAATAGGCCTCTTCCGGGCAATATGCCATCAGGAGATTGTCGATCAATTCATCGATTAGTTCTTGAATATCTTCTTCAATCCCCTCATCGGAAAGGACCTCTCTGCGTCGGGCATAAATGGCGGTACGCTGCATATTCATTACATCATCATATTCAAGAAGTTGTTTCCGAATATCGAAGTTATGAGACTCCACTCGTTTCTGAGCGTTTTCAATGGCACGGCTAACCATGCGATGCTCAATCGGAACCCCCTCTTCCATACCGAGACGGTTCATGAGTTTTGCAATACGGTCCGACCCGAAAATTCGGAGGAGATCATCTTCCAGAGAGAGGTAAAAGCGTGAAGACCCCGGATCTCCCTGACGACCTGAACGGCCTCTTAATTGATTATCAACCCGCCGGGATTCGTGCCGCTCCGTTCCGATAATATGGAGCCCCCCCAGCTCGATGACCTCTTTCTTCCCACGCCCAACCTCCTCGATGATCTTCCCTTCTGCATTTTGGAGGTCCTCTTCAGATGTGTCAGGATGCTGTTTTTTGTATTGGTCGAATAAAAACTCTGCATTGCCTCCCAAGAGGATATCGGTCCCACGGCCAGCCATATTGGTGGCAATCGTCACGGCCCCTTTGCTTCCGGCCTGGGCAATAATAGCGGCTTCCTTATCATGATGCTTCGCATTGAGGACAGAATGTATGATCCCTTTACGCTTTAAAAGGGCAGAGATTAGTTCGGAGTCTTCGATCGAGATCGTCCCAACCAGAGTCGGATGTCCGACCTCATTGAGTTCAATAATCTCCTGAACGATCGCCTCAAACTTTTCCTTCTGAGTGCGATAAATCACATCTGAAAGATCTTCCCGGATCATGCTGCGATTCGGTGGAATAACAAGGACTTCCAGGTTATAGGTCTTTGCAAATTCGGCCGCCTCGGTATCCGCGGTACCGGTCATTCCCCCCAATTTATGATACAGCCTGAAATAATTCTGAAAGGTAATCGACGCCAGGGTTTGATTTTCGTTGGCGATTTTCACTCCCTCTTTTGCTTCCACGGCCTGGTGAAGACCGTCACTCCATCTCCGGCCCGCCATCATCCGCCCGGTAAACTCGTCGACGATGACCACCTCTCCGTCCTTGACTACATAATCAATATCCCGTTTGAACATGACATGGGCCTTTAAGGCCTGAAGCACATGGTGAACCAGGGAGATATTGGCAAGATCATATAGGTTATCGACCTCCAATAAGGCCTCTACCTTGACGTTTCCCTCCTCTGTCAGTGTGACCGTCTTAGACTTCTCTTCGAGCGTGTAGTCAACCTCTTTCTTTAGGGATGGGATGATCTGATTGACCCGGTAATAGAGTGCCGTTGATTTCTCGGCAGGGCCTGATATGATGAGCGGGGTACGCGCCTCGTCAATTAAGATACTGTCGACCTCGTCAATAATGGCATAGTGGGGATCGCGCTGGACAAAGCTCTTTGGATCAAACTTCATGTTGTCGCGAAGATAATCAAAACCAAACTCGTTATTCGTCCCATAGGTCACATCCGAACCATAGGCGGCTTGCCGTTCCTCATCCGTGGCATCATGCCGAATGCTTCCAACCGTCAGGCCAAGAAATCGATAAACCTTTCCCATCCATTCGGCATCCCGTGTGGCCAGATAATCATTGACGGTAACAACATGCACCCCATTTCCAGCCAAGGCGTTCAAATAAACCGGAAGCGTCGCGGCCAAGGTTTTCCCCTCACCCGTCCTCATCTCGGCAATTTTCCCTTCATGCAGAATAATCCCGCCTAAAATCTGGACATCAAAATGGCGCATACCGAGAACTCGCTTTGACGCTTCCCTGACAAGCGCAAAGGCCTCCGGGAGGATGGCATCAAGTCGTCTCGCAAGTTCCTTCGATCGCTCAACCGCCGCCCCCTCTTCTCGACCCTCTTCTTCCGCATCACTGGCAGTTTCCTTGTCCTCTGTAGAGATAAGAATCTGCGCCTTAAAAAGATCAGTTTTCTCCCGCAACTGTTGATCAGTCAGTTTTAAGAAGGATTCCTCCAGGGCATTGACTTGAGAGACAAGGGGCTGTAAGCGCTTCAATTCCCTGTCATTGCGGCTCCCAATAACTTTTCTTACAAGATTCCTTAACATCCCGGCTCCATAAAATTCTTATTTCTCATTCGACCCTGATCTTGAAGAACCCCACCCCAGAAGAAGGAGGATTACACTCACTAGGAGTATTCATCCCTTGTAGCGAAAACAAGCTGATTTTATCATAAAACTGTCATCCCTGCCATTGCAAAAACCCCGGCAAGAAGATCCTTGTCGGGGTTTTTGCAATTCCACATTCAATTAATTGTTACATCGATTTCTGAATATCAGAGGCCTGAGGACCCTTCTCTCCCTGGGTCACTTCAAACTCAACGGCATCCCCTTCAGCCAAAGTCTTAAAACCATCCCCCGCAATCGCTGAGAAGTGGACAAAAACATCTCCACCGTCTTCCCTTTCAATAAATCCATACCCTTTTTTTTCGTTAAACCATTTCACCTTACCTTTTACCGCCATCGGACCTGTAAACCTCCTCCTACCCGGTAAGACCGACCGCGTGGGCGGCCATACCAGCGTTGATAATCCGGGAGAGAAAATGGTGAACCGCCCTTTGCTCTCCTCCTTATTGCAGGAAAGAACCAACCGCTCCTGCAAACTGACCCCCACCGTCCCTCATTATTAATTGGATAAGTTTGAAGCGACTGATCGTGAGACCCTTATTTAGTAATTTGAACGAAGTTGCTGGAAAGTCCACATAGGCATAGAATCAGTTCAGGATGTATTTCATCGGATCAACGGGTATTGAATTTACGAAAACTTCATAGTGAAGGTGTGGACCGGTCGAGAGGCCTGTGTTACCAACATAACCAATGATCTCCCCCCGTTTCACCTTTTGACCGACCTTCACCGATGCTTTTGAGAGATGACCATAGTGTGTAACATACCCATAGCCATGATTCAGTTTTAAAAACTTACCGAAACCCCCATTAAATCTGGAATAGGAAACAACCCCCCCCGCCGGAGCAATAATAGCCGTTCCCGGCCGTGCGGCAATATCAATCCCCTTATGCCGTTGAAATCGCCCGGTAAAAGGAGAAATTCGCTTTCCAAACGAAGAGCTGACCCATCCGTCTGTCGGCCAAACTGAGGGGGTGGAAGCCCATAGGGCCTGGCGGCTGCGGACCGCCTCGGCAAGCTCCTGGAAACTTTTCTCTTGCCGAATCGACTTTTCCCTGAGTTCCCCCAAGTCTGACCGGATGGAAGATGTTGTCCTCAACATAGAATCAGATCCAAGCATTGCATCGCGTGGATCCTCTCCGCTTTCGGGCCCACCACGCCCAAGAGAACTCCGACTCTCCTGACCAAAGCCGATATCCGTAATCACACGTAACTTACGGTCAAACTCAACCAAACGGGTCATCTGCTTCTTCAGGGCATCGATGGTTCCGACAAAACTTTGGATTTGTATTTTCTGAGCTTTGGTTTCTCTTCGAAGGTCTTTAAGGTCAGAAAGCTGGTCCAACATCAAGAAGTATCGTGCAAAGAATAAAACCAAAAGGAGGACAAAAACAGAGGTAAATCCAAGGAGGGCTTTTAATATCGTTTTTCTTAAAGTAAACCGGTAGGGTTCCGACGTCGGACTCGGGAGGACGACAACCGTGTACACTTCTCGCTTCTTCCCCATCCACTAACTCCTAACGCCGGAGGCATGGTAGCATATGACTCCCACGCTGTCAAGCTTCTTATACCGAACAGCCATCTTCAATGATTGCAAAACAAGACCTCTTTTATAAGGTACGAAACCACCTCGATTTTCCTAAATCCTAACAGGTTTCTTCACATTGTCAAGTCCCACAATACCGACAAGGAAACATTATTTAAATTCTGGAGGACTGACCTCACAGGACCATCTTTACAGTAGAATTAAGGGCGATTCGGAACAGGCGGGCCAGGCGACATCTGTGGAGGCATTGAGATCTTGCGATACCCTTCGGGAACTTCGAAGAGGGCCGGATCAAGTTTTTTTACCGTAATGTTGGCCAATTGTACCAGAACATGCTCATTTTTATTGAAAAACTCCTGGCGGATCGGGGCATTGTTGAGGTCAATCAACTCCCAGGCAAAACCGCTTAAGCGGCTGCCATCCTTGTCTTTCCAGACGAGCTTAAACTTGTTCGTCATTCGGCCAGCAACATGTTCCTTCGTGACAAAGATCTTTTCAATGCCCATCCTTGATCCAGGGTCCATCGGGTTTCCTTCCCCCTCTTTTCCCAGGGTTTCCATGTACATCTTTTCATTCGGCATCAATACCCACATGACGGGAGGGCTCTTGTCGCCACGAGAGATATTGATCGACTTCCGCCCTCCAATCGTCGTTTCCATGCGCAACTTCTTGCCCTGGGAGTAGATCTTGGCTTCCATGATCCGCCGATCTCCCCCAAACTCACCGTGAGAGATCGTAATATACTGATCGGCCATATAATCAGCCCAGACGCTCGAAACCGCGAGTGAGGCGACGAACAAGGCAACCAAAATGATGAAGGTTGCACTCCGGGGCGTATCTCGTTTCAACATTATTTCTCCTCTTATCAGGTAATCATTCAGCGTGCCTGGATAAGCCTTCAGGGCAAGGCACGAGGAACACAGAACCGCAACGTATGTCCATACGTGAGGATTCGAGTACCGCAGCAACACAGCCATGGGGGCTTAGATGGGTATGCTGATGGTTACCTTGGAACCATAGCATTTTCAACCTTACGACGCAACGGGGTCAGCATGCTCTTCAGGAACGGTCGAGGAGTCAACAGGCTTCTTCCACTGAAGATAGCCCAGGAAAAGGGTTTCAAAAGTCATCCACCCGGAACAGGCGGCCATAAGGAGTCCAAAATCGATTGAAGGGCTTAGGTTCACCAGAAAAACCTTTCGGAGGAGGTAGGCCCATATCAAAAAATAGGTCAAGGCCATCGTGAAACCCGGCCAGATGAAAAACCGAATCAGCACCGGAAAACCGGGGGGTTCTTCGAGTGACCAGGTATAGGCAAAGGTCGCGACGATGCCGACGATGGTCCCGATGGCCACCGCCTGATGAAGCGTGTTTGGGAGAAGCGGTCCAAGAAAGGCGCCTGTCACTCCCCCTCCGATTATAACGGTAGACAGCAGGGCAAAGATTTTCGCCGGAGCAACCGGAAAGAGCTCTGCGATCGAACGGTTATCCGGGAAGATCGAGATCTGATCCTGTGCTACCGCTTTGGCCCTATAGTAGCCGATTTCAAACCCATCTCTCGCTGCCGCACTCGCAACAAAACTAATCAGCGCCGCCCGGAAGGTGTCATAACCGAAGAGAAACTCAACAATCCCCAGAATCATCCAGTAGAGGGCAAACCCGTAGAGAAAGCCTATCTTGATGGCCAGGTATTTCATCTCATTGGGGCGTTCCCGCCAGAGGTCCGCCAGGGGACGACCGTATCCTTTCGCATAAGCATAGAGCACAACGGGAACACAAGATAGAGACGACAGAAAACCGATCAAGACCAGCTCCATCACACCAGGGTCAGTCAGCAGAAAATAGGTAATACCCATAAATGGAATCAGTACGGCAAACCCGGCTTGTAAGATTATTTTCAATTTGAGCCGTCGTGCGACTTTGTCTTTTGCGATGTCGCCTCCATAAACAACCCGTAATTTCATTCTGTGAAGCATTTAATTTCGATCTCCCTATTGATTCTGTTTAGAGAGTGCCTTTCCCCAGGCCACAACCATGGCCCGGAGGACATCCACCAGGATAATTTTTTGAATCGCATTTCCCTGAAAAGCCGTCATCTCATCGATCATGGCCTTGGCAGCGGCGTCCGGAGAAACCCTTCCGACACCGGTCCCCAATCCGGGAAACCCGAGACAAGAGATCTGTCCTTTTTCTGCAAGATCCAGCGCAGCACGGGTCACTTTTCTCACATTCTTAACTGGAATCGCCTCCGCTGGCCGAACCATGGTCGGCGCATGAATGATCCCCTTGAACTGGCACTTACCCCCACCCGTCAAGACGGCCATTCCCACTAAAATTGGTGCCTGCTTCATCGCCTCAAGCTCGACCACCTCTCCAGCCGCCCGGCGGATGACACCTGCAACCCCGCCGCCCATCTGTCCCCGGCAATTCGCCGGATTGACAATAACATCGGCCCCGCAATCCAGAAGATTCCCTTCAATGATTTCTATCTTTATTGATCTTCCAATAGCGTCCAAGCCCCTTTTCTACGGACCCACTTCAATCTGCTCTACCTTCCCCAGAGTCGACAGGGCCTGATCAAATTGAGTCTCGTCGCCAACCGCCAGGATCACCAGTCGGTCGGGATGAAGATATTCCCTGGCAACCCGCAAGACATCCGATTTTGTGACCTTTGCGACATTGTCCCGGTATTGTTCCAGATAATCTGACGGGAGACCGTAATATTCCAGCGACATCTGCTGACCCACAATCTGTGCCGGACTCGAGAAAGAAAAAATAAAAGAGTTAAGAAAGGCATCCTTGGCTCGCTTCAGCTCTTCGTCCGAAACAGGTTCCTTTCGAATCTTTTCGATGTGCTCTATGATGGTCGAAATGGCTTGATACGTCGACTCGACCCGCGTCCCGCTATACGCGAGGAAGACCCCCCGTTCCAACTTTCCGGGCCGAAAAATAGATCCGACAGAATAGGCCAGGCCCTGACGGCTTCTGATGTCTGAAAAGAGCCGGCTGGCCATCCCCCCGCCCCCGAGCACATCGTTCATGATCGACAGAGCGAAAGAATCGGGGTTTACCTGCTTGATCCCGAGATGGCCGATGCGGACCTGAGTCTGTGTAATCGGTCGTTGAATGTGGTAGACACCCCCTGCCTTCCGTGTACGCACCGGCAGAACTTTCGGTAAAAGGACCTCTCTCTTTGGCCAGCCCGCAAAGGCTTTCTCAATTTTTTCGATCATCACTCTTTTATCAAAATCACCGGTAACCCCAACCATGATATTGTTCGGCACAAAATATTTTTCATGGAAGGCAATGAGATCCTCCCGATGAATCGCGTTGACCGTCTCTTCCGTCGATTCTCTGGCATAGGGATTGTCCTCACCGTAGAGCTGTTTCCAAAACTCCCGGCTCGCTATCGAAGAGGGGCGGTCATTGCGTCTACGGATTCCCTCCAAGGCCCTGTTCTTTACAAGAGTAAGTTTTTCTTCCTCAAAGGCGGGATGCATCAGGATGTCGGCCAGCAATTGAAGTCCGAAGTCAAAATCCTTCTTCAGAACATCCAGGGAGGCCCCTCCTGAATCCGTCCCGATCCAGACCGACAAACCGGCGGCAATCTGGTCCAGCGCCTCATCAATCTCATCTCCGCGAAGTTGGCGGGTTCCTCCGGTCCGCATGACGGTTCCCGTCATGCCCGCTAGGGCGATCTTGTCCGCAGGTTCGTAGAGATCCCCGGTCCGTATCTTCATCTGAAGATTGATCAGGGGAAGTTCATGGTCCTCCAACAAGTAGAGAACCATGCCGTTTGAGAGGGTCATCCGCTCCGCCTTGGGAGGCTGGAAGGGTTGGGGAGGGAAAACCAAAGTTCTCGGGTCGGATAATCCTTCGGCCCCCGAATGCTGCACCTGATGAAGCGGGAGACAGGCCGAATAGAGGAAAACAACCAGGGTGAGCAAAACCATCTTTTTCATCTTTGCCCAACTCATTGCGCTATCTCCTTGTCATTTGATTTTTTTTCCTGTTGAACCAGGGTAGCAACGGTCCGGCTTTTTTTTATGAAGTAGGTCCGGGCGACACGCATCACATCCTCGCCGGTCACCTTTGCGATGGCATCCCGGTTTCGAAGGGTATACCGCCAATCATCGGCCACCGCTTCAAAATAGGAAAGCTGGGCCGCCAGACCGCTATTCGACCGGAGAGAGCGGATCAGGGAGGCGTCGATGTTTGTGATGACCTTTTGAAGCTCTTTTTCAGTGGGCGGTTCTGTTTTCAAGCGTTCCAGCACGGCATAAATCGCCTCCTCTAATTCCAGGGTGGTGTGCGGAGCGCGAGGAGTCGCGGAAATCGTAAAAAGACTCGGATAACGCGCGCCAGGGCTTCCGGCCCTGCTCGATACGCTGACCGCAACCTTTTCTTCCTTGACCAGTTTTTTATAAAGCCGGGAAGTCCGCCCCATGGAGAGGAGGGAATCGATCACATCAAAAACGGCATCATCCGGGTGATGCAGGTTGGGTTTGTGGTAACCGATGAGCAGTCTGGGGTTTGACTCATCCTCGACCTCTACCCGCCGTTCACCCCGCTGCGGGGGCTCTACCGTCACCACCTTTGGAGGGAGAGGACCGGAAGGGATTGTTCCGAAAGAAGCCTCTAGAAGGGGAAGAACTTCCGCCGCCTTAAAATCACCGACCAATGCAATAATCGTATTGTTTGGCGCATAATAGGTCTTGAAAAAGAGGGCCGTTTTCGTGGCAGAAAGAGAGCCGACATCTGAAGGCCAGCCAAGTGTAGGATAGCCGTAGGGATGGGCAACAAAGGCCGTTGAGAGAAAGGTCTCATACAACTTTCCGATCGGGCTTGTCTCGACGCTCATTCGGCGTTCTTCCAGAACGACATCTCTCTCCTTGTAAAATTCACGCAGGACCGGATTGGCCATCCGGTCCGATTCTATCGCGATCCAGAGAGGAACCCGGTTTGCCGGGAGGCTGACAATATAAGAGGTTACATCACGGCTGGTGGAGGCATTAAAACCAACCGCCCCATTCCGATCGTAGATCTCTCCGACTTCATTTGGTACAACCCATTGTCCTGCCTCTTCTTGGAGCAAAGTAAATTTTTCCTTCAATACCTCTAGCCGTCCCGGCTCTGCATTGCTTCCCTTCCTTTCTTCCAATACAATCATATCGTTCAGCTTTTCAATTTTGGCCAGAACCTTCTCTTCTTTCTCAAAATCAGATGTGCCGAGCGTCCGGGTCCCTTTAAATGCCATATGTTCATAGAGATGGGCCACGCCGGTTATCCCACTGACTTCATCCGTAGAACCAACGTTGTAAACAATACGGAAGGAGACCGTTGGCACCTGATGCCGCTCGACCATCAGGACCCTTAGGCCGTTTGAGAGCGTATACTCAATGACACGATCAGCCAAGGTCTGGGCCCCAACCCCGCTTGTTGTCAAAATCAACCATGGAACAAAAAATAAAAGTTTCTTCACATCGGCTCCTTTATACCTGCGCCAATATGTATTAGCGCAAATGGCAGTACATGAGAGATTATGTCCCTTCTGAAAAGAGGGTCATTAAGGCCTCGCCCGTTTCTACAAAGAAGTCGGGGCTTTCAGAAAGAAGTTCATCGGCATTCCCAAAACCGTAGGCGACGGCACACGATCTCACCCCGGCGGAACGGGCGGCATAGATATCGTTAAGCGAGTCGCCGATCATGACGGCATCCGATGTCGGCGTGTCGAGTACCCCCAATGTTTTCAGGATCATTTCGGGGTGAGGCTTCAACTGTGTATCCGGCTCACTTCCGATAATAAAGTCAAATGCCTTGTCCACTCCCAGCCCTTCCAGAATTTTTTTTGCATAGACATGAGGCTTGTTGGTCACAAGGGCTATTTTCATCTGGTTGTAATGGTTAAGGACCTCACGGATACCCGGATAAAGCCTTGTTTCGTCGAGAAGATGTTCCAGGTAATGCCCCCTGAATATTTCGAGTGCCCGGTCAATCAGATGCGCATCCGTACTTTCTACCGCATCCAGGATGAGTTTCCGGACCCCGTTCCCCACATAGCCGTAGATAGTTTCATTTGGCTTTTCGGGAAGACCAAGATCCCGAAAGGTGAGATTGACCGACTTGGCAATGTCCCGCTTCGAGTCAATCAAGGTCCCGTCAAGATCAAAGATCAGAAGCCCCGCGTCAACCACAATGCTCATCCTCACCATTAGCACCCAAGCTTGCACACATGGTGGCTACTATAAGAGATACAGAGAGGATTTTCAATCCCTGAAACCGCAGATTCACCTCCTTATACTGAGTGATGAGGTCTTGAAGAAGGGTAGAATCCTTGACATGGCAGTGGAAAACGGATACGCTTTAATCGGTTCACTTCATAGGATAATCCATTGGAACAAAAGACCTTTTCCATGCACACCCCTCCCCAAAAAAGACAGACCGGCCTGAATTTCTGGGTAAAATGGAGCCTCCTTACTTTCCTTTTCTTCCTGCTGGTCGGCGCAGGTGCTGTCGGGGGGACGATATACTATTTTTCCAGGAATCTTCCCTCTTTAGGAAATCTCGGCACCTACGAGCCGAGTCTCGCGACCCGGATCTATTCAGATGACAACAAGGTCATCGGTCAGTTTTTTATCGAAAAACGGGTCTTCGTCCCCCTATCACAAATGCCGAAGGTTCTCATCAATGCCTTCCTGGCCGTAGAAGATTCCCGTTTCTATCAGCACAAGGGCTTTGATACGCTTCGGATTATGAAAGCCTTTATCAGAAATGTTGAGAGCATGAAGATCCGTCAGGGGGCGAGCACGATCACACAACAACTGGCCCGTTCTCTTTTTCTGACCCCTGAACGGACGCTAACACGGAAACTCAAAGAACTCCTCATGGCCCGAAAAATGGAAAAAGCCATTGAAAAAGATCGTATCCTCGAGATTTACCTGAACCAGATCTACTTTGGACATGGTTCCTATGGCGTTCAGATCGCCGCCAAGACTTACTTCGGAAAGAATGTGAGAGAAATCAATCTGGCTGAGGCGGCCTTCCTCGCGGGCCTTCCCAAAGCCCCGAATCATTATTCGCCCTACCGGCATCCCGAAAAAGCCAAGTTTCGTCAGAGAGTGGTCTTAAAAAGGATGGAGAGCGAAGGCTACATTACAAAACAAGAGTATCGCGAAATCTATGCGGAAGATCTTTACTTCCAGAAACGACATTCCAGAAAAGATGATATTGCTCTTTATTTCAAGGAACATATCCGACAATATTTGATCGGAAAGTACGGGGATGAGGTCCTTTACAGAGGAGGGCTGAACGTCTATACCACACTCAATGTACCCTTTCAGCGCATGGCCGAACGCGCTCTTCGCGATGGACTTGAGCAACTGGACAAACGGCAGGGCTACCGCGGAGCGATAGGAACATATAGCGCGGAGACAGAAGAAGCCTCCCTTACGAAAAAGAAGCCCCAGTCCTTAAAAGTCGGGGAAATTGTCAATGGTCGGGTCTTATCACGAACCGACCATTACGCAAAAGTCGAAGTCGGTGATGTTGTTGGAAAGATCCTATTGAAGGACATGCTCTGGGCCGCGCGGCAGTTGAAGGGAGAACATTTGCGCGATGACAGGGTCATCATCAAAAATCCAAAACCATACGACATCGTCAATCTAAATGACATCATTCTGGTCAAAGTGAAGCAAGTCGGCTTAGAGGGTGAAGACATCTTGTTCGGTCTTGAACAGAAACCTCTTGTTCAAGGGGCCTTCATCGCCCTTGATCCGTCGACCGGAGCGGTCAAGGCACTCGTGGGGGGCTATGATTTCAGGAAAAGCGAATTTAACCGCGCCCTCATGGCCCGACGACAACCCGGCTCAGCGTTCAAACCCATTATCTATGGAACGGCCATCGAACAGGGATTCACGCCGGCGACACTCTTGGTGGACAATCCCGTCATTTTTACAGACAGCGAGACGAACAAAGTCTGGAAACCTGAGAATTACGAAAAGAAATTTTATGGGCAAATCACAATGCGCGATGCACTCACGCACTCAAGAAATCTGGCAACCGTCAGGTTGCTCAAACAGGTTGGTATTCCCAACGTGGTTAACTTTGCACAGCGCGTCGGGATTGACACCCCCTTAACCCGCGATCTCTCTCTTGCGCTCGGGTCTTCGGGCATCAGTCTGATGGAGATCACCTCCGCACTCGGCGTCTATGCCAATCAGGGGGTTCGACTTAAACCGACACTGATCCTCTCAGTGACCGATAAAGACGGTCGTGTCCTGGAATCCCACGAGTTCTCGCCGGAGCAGGCCATCTCCAAGGAAACCGCTTATGTGGTGACCAATATCCTTGAAGATGTAATCCAACGCGGAACCGGAAGACGAGCGCGCGTCATCGGCCGCCCCATTGCCGGAAAGACGGGGACAACAAATGAATTTACGGATGCCTGGTTCGTAGGATTCACGCCGAATCTGGCGGCCGGCGTTTGGGTCGGATTTGACGACAACCGCTCTCTCGGAAACCGGGAATCCGGCGGTCGCGCCGCCCTGCCTGTCTGGGTCTCATTTATGAAGAATTCCCTCTCTCTCCTGCCGGTTGTATCTTTCTCTATCCCTGAGAAGATTGTTTATGCTAGAATTGACCGCGATACGGGACTCTTGGTCTCTGAAGATGAGGACGGTGAGGTCGAGATCTTTGTAAAAGGGACAGAACCGAGAGAATTTAAAATGGCCGCTTCATCCCCGAATCAGTTCTTCAGATTTGACGGAGGCGGTGCTTTTTAGGGGGTTCAGTTGGCAGTACGTGTTGGAATAAATGGATTCGGCCGGATAGGGCGGAATCTCTTTCGAGTTGCGTTTAGCGACCCTGATATCGATATTGTCTGCATCAATGATTTGGCCGACGCCGGGACCCTGGCGCACCTGCTCAAATATGATTCAGTCCATGGGACGTTTCCACATGAGGTTGAATCCAAGGAAGATGCCCTCCTCGTCGGGGATCGATCGATCCGGATGACCCAGGAGAAGGATCCCGCTCATCTCCCCTGGAAAGAGATGGATGTCGATATCGTTGTGGAAGCGACCGGTCGCTTTGTTGACCGCAGCTCGGCCCAAAAGCATATCGCGGCAGGCAGCCGAAAGGTGATCATCTCAGCCCCTGGAAAATCACCAGATGTCACGGTGGTTCTGGGGGTCAATGAAGATCACTATAATCCCAAAAAACACCATGTCGTTTCCAATGCCTCATGCACAACCAATTGCCTGGCGCCGCTTGTAAAAGTTCTCTCCGATCACTTTGGGATCAAACGTGGGCTGATGACCACCGTCCATTCTTACACCAACGACCAGCAGCTTCTCGATCTTCCCCACAAAGATTTAAGAAGGGCACGCTCAGCCAATCTTTCAATGATCCCGACAACAACCGGTGCGGCAAAGGCACTCTCCATCGTTCTTCCGGAGCTCGAAGGCAAGTTGGACGGGATGGCCATCCGGGTCCCGACACCAAATGTCTCGCTCATCGATCTCGTTGTCGAGCTAGAGACAGACGTCACTGAAGACTCGGTCCGGGCCTTACTTTCCTCCGCTGCTCAAGGAAAAATGACCGGTATCCTTCAATATACAGAACTGCCCTTGGTCTCGGTCGATTTAAGAGGAAACCCCCACTCATGTATCGTGGATGGAACCCTGACCAAGGTGATCGGCGATCGAATGGCGAAAGTCATCGCATGGTATGACAACGAATGGGGCTATTCCTGTCGCGTTCGCGACCTGATCCGATTCATTACCGGGAAACAATAACCCCCCCTTCGCTTTACCCATTTAAAGAGGATTTCCCTTCATGTTCCTGAACAAAATGACGATTGAGGACACCCCAATTAAAGGGAAACGTCTCTTTATTCGGGCCGACTTTAATGTCCCGCTCGACCGCGACCTGAATATTACGGATGATTCGAGAATCCGCTCAACGCTCCGGACCATCAATTATGCTATTGACGAAGGTGCCTCAGTCATCCTCGCCTCCCATCTCGGCCGACCAAAAGGGGCAGACCTGCGTTTTTCACTTGCACCCATTGCGAAGCGACTCCAACGCCGCTTGGGCAAGGAGGTTAAGTTTGCACCCGACTGTATCGGGCCGGAGGCGAAGAAGATGGCGGAAAGACTTAAGCCGGGAGATGTCCTTCTTTTAGAAAACCTTCGTTTTCATCCGGGAGAAGAAAAAAATGACGACACATTCTCAGAGGCCCTGGCCGGTCTTGGAATCGATGTCTATATCAATGACGCCTTCGGAACCGCCCATCGAGACCATGCCTCGACAACGGGTATTACTAAATTTGTCAAGGTCAAGGCCTGTGGGCTCCTGATGAAAAAAGAGATCACCTATCTGGAAGGAGCGGTCGCAAATCCTGCACGCCCTTTCGTCGCAATATTGGGTGGAACAAAGGTCTCCGGAAAAATTGGTGTGATTGAAAATCTCGGGAAAAAAGTCGACAAGGTAATCATCGGCGGAGGAATGGCCTTTACCTTTTTGAAGGCCACTGGAATCGATGTCGGGAACTCACCTGTCGAAGATGCCATGATCCCCATTGCGAGAGAGATCAGAAAGAATGCCATCGCGCGCGGCATCAAATTTTACCTCCCGGTTGATTGCGTCGCCGCACCGAACAAAGATCCTTCCGCAGAAGCCAAGAATGTCCCCATACAGGAAATTCCGCAGGGCTGGCTCGGACTCGATATCGGACCAGCCTCCGTTCGGCTCTTTATGGAGGTCCTGGCAAATGCCAAGACGATTCTCTGGAATGGCCCGATGGGTCTTTTTGAAATGGACGCCTATTCACGCGGAACCTCCGCCGTCGCCCAAGCCGTTGCGAATGCCTATGCCCTCACGATTGTCGGGGGGGGGGAGACCGCCATGGCGGTTCATCAGGCAGGTGAATCTGAAAGCATTTCCTTCATCTCCACAGGTGGCGGGGCAGCCCTCCAGCTACTGGAGGGAGAAAAGCTTCCCGGCTTGAGTGTATTGCCGGACAAACCCTTTTAGGAACTGGAACAGTCGGATGTCAACACCCTGTTTTGTAGCAAACTGGAAGATGTATAAGGGGATCGCCGAGGCCCAGTCTTATCTGCAAACCCTTGAGAAACGCTCAGCGCAAGGAACCGCCTATGCCTCTCTTTTTGAAACGGACCGTGCCGAGATAATACTCGCACCTCCCTTTACGGCCCTCTCTTTCGTATCTGAATTTCTGAAGCGGTCTTCTTTAAGGGTTGACCTTGCCGCACAAAATGTTCATTATGAGGGGGAAGGGGCCTTCACGGGGGAGGTTTCTCCATCGATGTTGCGTGATGTGGGGTGTCGATATGTCATCATTGGCCACTCAGAGAGACGTCAATTCTTTGGAGAAACGGATGCTGAGATCCATCGTAAGCTTAACGCAATTATTAAATGCGGCCTCAGGCCGATCCTTTGTATCGGAGAAACCCTCCAGGAACGGCAAGATGGAAAGACTGGGTCCGTTCTGGAGCACCAACTGAAACAAGCCTTCGGGAAGTTTCTTCAAGGTGACGAGGAGGCGGCAGGTGTCCCGGAGTGGATCATCGCCTATGAGCCGGTCTGGGCGATTGGAACAGGTCAGACCCCGACGCCGGGAGAGGTCGGGTCGGTTCTGCAACAAATCGGGAAGTCTCTTTTTGAAGGCTTGAAAAGTAGAAGACCCCGCGTTCTTTACGGCGGAAGCGTAAATGAGGGCAATATCGAAATCTTCATGAAAGAACAAGCACTTGACGGAGTATTGGTCGGCGGAGCAAGCCTGTCGGCGGATAAATTCCTCGAGATTATTAAACGAGGCACCTCGGTCAAGAAGGACTAAGGTACCAGCGCACGCCATCATAGTGGAGGAGAAAGAAAAAAATGTTTACCTTTGTTGTCGTTATTCATCTTATTGTATGTTTTGTCCTGATCGCAATCGTCATGCTTCAATCCGGTAAGGGTGCCGAAATGGGAGCCGCTTTCGGGGGATCCAGCCAAACCATTTTTGGAAGCCGCGGGGCGACAACTTTCCTGAGCAAGGTCACAATCGGGGCAGCCGTTTTATTCTTCGTAACCTCCATGACCCTTTCTATCATGGGTCGGGAGCGCTCAGTCGTCTCAAGGGTCGTCATCCCCAGCCCAATAGAAGAAGTGGAGACAACAGAGGAGTCCGCCCCTTCGGCAGGAGAGCCTGAAGAAAAATAGTCACATGCTGAACCATTACAAACCCGTCTATCTTGTTGTCCTCTTGTTCCTAAGCAGCCTCAGCGGGTGTTCCGGTTCATCTCTCAATAATCCTTATCCCAAAGAGGATGAGGCCCTTACCATCTTATACAGTTCTTTCAACCAGCGGCCGAAGCATCTCGACCCGGCACAATCCTATTCTTCGAATGAGATCACCTTCACTGGCCAGATTTACGAGCCCCCCTTTCAATATCATTACCTGAAAAGGCCCTACACCCTGATTCCGCTGACGGCAGAGGATGTCCCGTCCCCGGTCTACTTCGATCAAGACGGAACAGAAATCACAGGGGAAAATCCAAGTGAAACGGTCGCCTTAAGTGTCTACACCATCAGGATTCAAGAAGGGATACGCTATCAGCCCCACCCCAGCTTCGCCCAGGATGCCGGGGGCAAGTTCCTCTACCATAACCTGAGCGATCGGGCCATGGAAGAGATCAATACCCTCTCAGATTTTCCGGAAACCGGAAGCCGTGAGTTGATCGCTGAAGATTATGTTTACCAGATCAAACGCCTCACCCATCCGAAAATACATTCTCCAATCTATGGCTTTATGTCGGAGTATATCCTTGAATTAAAGGCCTTTGGAACACAATTGAGAGAAGCCCAAAAGAAGGGATCGGCCTTCCTGGATCTCCGAGACTTCCCCCTTGCGGGCGCGGAAGCGGTCGATAAATACACCTACCGGATCAAGATTCACGGCAAGTATCCACAATTTCTCTACTGGCTGGCCATGCCCTTCTTCGCGCCCGTCCCCTACGAGGTGGACCGTTTCTATTCACAAACCGGCCTGGCAAAAAAAAATATCACCCTCGATTGGTATCCGGTCGGCACCGGCCCCTACATGCTGACCACCAACAACCCCAATCTTCGGATGGTCCTGGAACGTAACCCAAACTTCCACGGAGAACAATATCCCCTCGACGGGGAACCGGGAGATCGGGCTTCGGGGATCCTCGAAGACGCGGGGAAGCCGCTCCCCTTTATTGAAAAGGTCGTCTACAGTCTTGAAAAAGAAGATATCCCCATATGGAACAAATTTCTCCAGGGGTATTACGATAGCTCCGGCATCTCTTCAGACAGCTTTGACCAGGCCGTGCGGATCTCAGAGGGGGGAAACACCGACCTGACCGATGGGATGAAGGCCAAAGGGATACGCCTGCTCACCAGCACGGCAGCCAGCACCTATTACATGGGCTTTAATATGCTTGATCCCGTCGTCGGCGGAGACCGCCCCTCGGCTCGCAAGCTGAGACAGGCCATCGCTATTGCGATCGATCAGGAAGAATCGATCTCCATCTTCCAGAACGGCCGCGGCATGGCCATGCAGGGACCACTCCCTCCGGGAATATTTGGATTTAAAGAAGGTGAGGCGGGGATTAACCGCCATGTCTATGACTGGATCGATGGAAAACCAAAACGCAAATCCATCGCGGTCGCCCGTCAACTGCTGGCGGAGGCAGGCTACCCTCAAGGACGCGATGCGGAAACAGGCCAGCCGCTTATTCTCCACTTTGATACGACCGGAACCGGACCGGAGGCCAAGGCAACCTTCGACTGGCTGCGAAAACAATTTGAAAAAATACAGGTTCAGCTGGTCATACGCAATACAGATTATAATCGCTTCCAGGACAAGATGCTTAAAGGAACCGCGCAGATCTTTCAATGGGGCTGGAACGCCGACTATCCCGATCCGGAAAACTTTCTATTTCTCTTATATGGTCCCAACGCCAAGGCGGGAAAGAATGGTGAAAACGCAGCGAACTATTCAAACAAGAAGTTTGATGCCCTCTTTGAGCAGATGAAGAATATGGAAAATGGGCCCGAGCGTCAGGGGATCATCGATGAGATGGTCGAGGTCTTTCGGCGGGATGTCCCCTGGGTCTCCGGTTTTCATCCGCAGCGCTTCGGTCTTTATCATGCCTGGTATCAAAATATCAAACCGAATCTCATGGCCAACAATACCTTGAAATATACCAGGGTCGATTCCGGCCTCCGCGCCCGGTCGCAAGGAGAGTGGAACAGGGCCGTCTGGTGGCCGCTCTGGGTGGGTGGGACGGTCCTTCTTTTGGGAACCCTGCCGGCCATCCGGTCCTACCGACGCAAAGAGCGGGGAATCGGACAACCTTCCTCGCAAAGGGATCTGTGATGACCGCCTATATTGTCCGCCGACTCCTTTACGCCGTCCCGATATTGGTTGGGGTCAACCTCCTGACCTTTCTTCTTTTTTTTGTGATTAATACCCCTGAGGACATGGCGCGTCTTCACCTCGGGGGAAAACGGGTCACCCAGGAAGCCATTGAAAAGTGGAAAGAGGACCACGGGTATAATAAACCCCTTGCGATTAATCTTTCCGCGCAGGGCTCCGGAAAACTAACAGAAACGATCTTCTTTGAGAAGTCTCTTCGGCTTTTTCTCTTTGATTTCGGACGCGCCGACGACGGCCGGAACATCGGGGCCGACATCCGTGAACGCATGTGGCCGAGTCTGGCCATCGCGATCCCCGGACTCATTGTCGGGCTCTTTGTCAATGTAACCGTCGCAATGCTCATCGCCTTCTTTCGCGCCTCCTATCTCGATACATGGGGGGTCATCGTTGCCGTGGCAATGATGTCGATCTCATCCCTCTTTTATATCATCGGCGGGCAATTCATTTTCAGCAAGATGCTTCGCCTTGTCCCCATCTCCGGCTATGACGGCGGTCTCAATGCAACAAAATTTCTGATCCTACCGGTCATCATTGGTCTGATCGCGGGGGTCGGCTCGGGAACGCGCTGGTACCGGACCATTTTCCTGGAGGAGATCGGAAAGGATTATGTCCGAACCGCACGGGCGAAAGGACTCTCTGAACTCAAGGTCCTCTTCGGCCACGTCCTTCGAAATGCCTTGGTCCCGATTTTGACCGGGGTCGTGGTTGTGATTCCCCTTCTCTTCCTTGGGAGCCTCATCACGGAATCTTTTTTCAGCATTCCCGGTCTAGGAAGCTATACCATTGATGCCATTAACAGCCAGGACTTCGCGATCGTGAGGGCCATGGTCTTCCTCGGGTCCTTTCTCTACATTATCGGCCTGTTATTGACCGATATTTCCTATACATGGGTCGATCCCCGGGTCAGGTTGGACTAATGCCAGATTTCCTCGCGAAGTTCATCTCCTTCAAACCGGTCCTCCTGTGGACCGATATACTCGTGCTTCTCCTGGCGGCGTCCATATTCTTTTTGGGACGGTACGCCTCCGGGAAAGAACATCTTCTCGCACCCTTGCGGCAGGTCCGTCGCCGCGCACTCGCCATGGCGGCCCTCACGGTCCTGCTCTCCTATATCGGGATCGGGCTTCTGGATTCACTCCATTTCAGGCAACAACTTCCCCAGACAGAGGCCGGACAGAAAATACAGTATTCCCCGGAGGTCCTCTCCCTGCTGGATGTAGTCGTCTGGCGACTCCGAAAAAATGTGGAACGGACCTACTCCGCACCTTTGGCAACGCACTCCTTCGCCAAAGAGATGGTTGAATTTCCGGGCGGCGTAAAAAAGAGGGTCTTTCCCCCGCTGGCCTATGGCGGCGCCCACCTGACAGACCCACTGACCCAAAAAGCGGATATACTGCAGACCCTTCTTCTCGGGGGTCTGTTTGGCATCTTCCTGGCATTTATCCTTTGCCTTACATTTTTGTTCCTCTTGAGTCGCTATCACCGTTGTTCGTGGAACGAGACGTTCCACGCCATCCGGCGAGGTCAGTATGAAACGGCCTGGGGAGCCATCCTCATCACCTTGAGTTTGATCACCGTCTTGGTTTCCATCGCCGTCCTGCTCAGCGGTAAATACCATCTTTTCGGAACCGACAAGGTGGGCCAGGATGTCCTTTATCTCGCCATCAAGGGCATCCGCACCGGGCTGGTCATCGGAGGACTGACCACACTGGTCATGCTCCCTTTTGCCATCTTCCTCGGGATCGCCGCCGGCTACTTCAGGGGATGGGTTGATGATGTTATACAATACCTCTATACCACCCTCAGCTCTGTTCCGGGGGTATTATTGATCGCCGCTGCAATCCTGATTCTCCAAGTATATATGGACAAACATGCCGATTCCTTCTCCAGCATCACAGAACGGGCCGACATCCGCCTCCTCTTCCTTTGCCTGATTCTCGGGATGACCAGCTGGATTGGCCTCTGCCGCCTCTTACGCGGTGAAACACTCAAGCTGCGTGAATCTGAGTACGTCCAGGCCGCGATCGCTCTTGGAGTCAGTCGGCCCCGAATTCTCATCCGGCATATTCTCCCGAATGTCATGCATATCGTCTTGATCTCGGTCGTTCTCGATTTTAGCGGCCTAGTCCTGGCCGAAGCAGTCCTGTCCTACGTCGGAGTCGGCGTCGATCCGGCAATGATCTCCTGGGGGAATATGATCAACAGCGCTAGGATGGAGATGGCACGTGAACCCATTGTCTGGTGGTCGCTCAGTGCCGCCTTTATTTTCATGTTTGGCCTGGTCCTGACAGCCAATATTTTTTCTGATGCCGTCCGGGATGCCTTTGATCCACGCTTGAGGAGCCGATGATGAACGATCCGACGGAAGCGCTCCTTCAGGTACAGGACCTAAGAACCTGGTTCTACACCGAAGAAGGGGTTGTCCGTGCAATAGACGGGGTGTCTTTTGAGGTCCACCGGGGAGAGACTTTTGCCCTCGTCGGAGAATCCGGCTCCGGAAAATCGATGACGGCCCTGTCCATCATGAAGCTTGTTCCGGAACCGGCCGGGCGAATCATCTCAGGAAAAATCCTCCTGGAAGGCGAGGACCTCTGCCAGTTTCCTGAGATGGGGATGCGCCGGCTTAGAGGACGACGAATCTCTATGATCTTTCAGGAACCGATGACCAGCCTGAATCCCGTCATGACCGTCGGTGCTCAAATCACGGAGACATTGCAACACCATTTTTCCATGAAGAGCACTGAGGCCAGGAGGCGGGCCTGTGAACTTCTTGACCTTGTCGGCATCCCCGACCCCATCGCCCGTTACAGTGAATACCCCCATCAGATGTCGGGGGGGATGAAACAACGAATCATGATCGCGATGGCCCTTTCCGGAGAGCCGGATCTTTTGATCGCCGATGAACCCACCACGGCACTCGATGTCACCATCCAGGCCCAGATCCTTGAACTCTTGAAAAAACTGCAAAAAGAGCGGGGAATGGCTCTCTTGCTCATTACGCATGACCTGGCCGTTGTCTCTGAAATCGCCGAGAAGGTTGCCGTGATGTATGCCGGACAGATTGTCGAGATGTCTGATCGCGATCCATTTTTCGACCACCCGCAGCACCCTTATTCGCAGAAATTATTCAACGCCCTTCCCCTTAAGAAAAAAAGGGGGGAACGCCTGGAGATCATTCGAGGAAACGTTCCCGCTTTAAATAAACCCTTTTCCGGCTGCCGCTTTGCCAATCGTTGCGATGCGGCCTGGGATCACTGTGAACAAGTGGTCCCACAATGGATATCTCTTGAAACCGGCGGGGTCCGATGTCATCTGGCATCGCCCAGAGACGCGGCAACCCGACCGATTGCATCAAAAGTGGTCCGAGAGTCTGAAGCGATTGAAACCCAGGTCTCAATAAAAAACGAGACCCTTCTTAACATATCAGACCTCAAGGTCCATTTTCCCATTCAGAAGGGACTCTTTAAAAAGACCGTCGGCTACGTCAAGGCGGTTGACGGGGTTTCACTGGCGATTGACGCGGGAAAGACGCTTGCTCTGGTCGGAGAATCGGGGTGCGGAAAAACCACGACGGGGAAGGCCATCCTCCAATTGATCCAGCCAAGCGCCGGTTCTATTTTCTTTGACGATGTCGATCTCACACAACTGACGGGGGAAGATCTTCGTAAAAAAAGAAAGGATTTTCAGATCATATTCCAGGACCCTTATTCTTCACTCAATCCACGGATGATGGTCCGCGACATCATAAAAGAGGGGATGGACGCACAGAAGATCAACCGTGAACACGCAGGGCCTCCCATGAGCCGCGACGAAGAAGAGACCACCATCGATCGCTTACTAGATGCGGTGGGTTTGCCCTCCGAGGTAAAAAACCGCTATCCACACGAGTTCTCAGGAGGACAGCGTCAACGAATTTGCATTGCGCGCGTCCTCGCGGTGAATCCGAAATTAATCGTCTGCGACGAACCCACCAGCGCGCTTGATGTCTCCGTCCAGGCCCAGATACTCAATCTCCTAAAGAGTTTGCAGGAGAAACTCGGCCTGGCCTACCTCTTCATTACCCACAATATCTCCGTCGTTGAATATTTCGCCCATGAAATTGCCGTGATGTATCTTGGACGCATTGTTGAATACGGATTGGTCGAGGAGGTCCTGGAAAATCCGAAACATCCCTATACCCGGGCCCTCCTTTCGGCCGTTCCCCAGGTTGATCTCGAACAAAAAAGAAGCATCATCCGCCTCGAGGGGGATCTCCCCTCTCCGATTTCACCCCCGCAAGGCTGTCATTTTCACCCCCGCTGTCCCGAGGCCCTGCCCATCTGTCGGGAAAACTACCCTTCCCAATCCTCTTTCAGTGCCAGCCACAACACCTGCTGCCACCTTTATGAGACCCCCCCCTCAAGTCGATTAGACATATCACTATATCCATACTTGTATCATAATTGAACGTTTAGATTGAATACCCATGTTCCATTCAGACGCTAACGTTTCATTCATGAACGTTTATTTGTTCAACTATGAAACAGTTTTATTATTCATAAAACAAAATAAACACTAACTCATTGATATTATAATAAATATTAAATTGGCACACAGTTTGCTATAGGCTAAGACAACATCAACAGTTTGTCCAGGGAGGTGAAGCATGATCAACCTAATTTTAGTATTTGGCATCGGGATCCCAGCCGCCTTTGTGCTGGTCAATTTCATCCTGTTTCGCACCTATACAGCCTTTAATTTACGGTATACGGGCGAGTTCAGGGAAATCACAGCCGATTGGCAGAACTTTATGGAACGAGGCATTCCAGTTCCTACGGATTATGTCAGAATTGAACAACCCTTTGAGGCACAGCCGGTTCTGATCCAGCCCAATTTTGAGATCGAAAAGGTGGAGACTGCGGTATAATGAACCGTCTGGGAATTTTCACATCCATTTCGACGACCTGTTCTCATTCCTTATCGCGTCACTACTTGTCTCTCCTCTATCCGTGTCTGGAGTCAGACTCGAAGAAATCATCATGAGCAGATTCAGCCTGTCTCCCCTTGAACTTTTCCCGGAAATGTTGTCCCGGCTCCCACAGCATCCCTGCCTAAAATTTAGTCTGTATAAGAATACCTCTGACCTGTCCCTCAGATTACGATAATCACCGTAAATACCGTCCTTGGAACATCGAAATAATACTCTCCGTTGTCATCCTTTCAGACATCCGATATACTGACCCTCTTATTTTATAAGGATGAAAACTCTTGGACAATTACAAAATTGATCTGGTCCGGGAGAAACTAGAAAATTCTGCTTTCATTACAGTCCTGACCGGAGCGGGCATCTCTGCCGAAAGTGGCATCCCGACTTTTCGCGGTGACGAAGGGCTCTGGAAAAAGTTCAAACCAGAGGACTTGGCCACGCCTGAGGCATTTCGCGACACACCCGGCATTGTTTGGGAATGGTACCATTGGAGAAGGGAGTTGATTTCAAAAAAAATCCCGAACCGCGGCCACGACGCCCTGGTAATACTGGAAGAAAAAACGCAGGGATTTACCCTGATCACTCAGAATGTGGACGGCCTCCATGTGCTTGCGGGAAACCGTAACATCATCGAACTACACGGAACGCTCTGGAAGACAAGATGTACAGGATGTCACCGTGTCATTGAAGACAGGTCGCTCAAGATGCCGCTCCTTCCGACTTGCGACTTGTGTAATAAGAGGCTGCGTCCGCATGTTGTCTGGTTTGGAGAGGGAATTGATCCGCTTGATCTGGAGGGCAGCCTGAAGGCCTGCCGGGAATGCGAGGTCTTCCTCGTAATCGGAACTTCGTCGGTTGTTCAGCCCGCCGCCTCATTCGCGGCGCTGGCAAAAAGCGAAGGGGCCTTTATCGTCGAGGTCAATGTGGAACCCGCTCTGCAAATAAGGCCGGATGTCTCCCTTACTGGAAAAGCAGCCGAGATACTTCCTCTACTTCTGAGCTAGGGAATCGCAAAGATGAAAAAACGATAATCCCCATCAAGAGATGATCCATAAGCCGCTTGGAGAAGGACAAGGGGTTCCAAAGCGATTCCTAGAATCTGAAGTAAAGTAGACCATTCAGGATGGCATCCTACTTATTAAAATGAGTGGTTATTGAGATTTTCGACATTCTCTCATTTCTTTTTTTGGGGAATCTCTTCTTTAGAGTTTTTATTATGAATTATAGCTTTGGTCATTTTTCCAATTGCAATAATTAAGTCGCCATTCCCTCGGCTATTATTCTCGTCCATCTTTTCAAGCAACTTTATCTGATGTGCTTCCCATTGCTTGCTAGTATTTCTATTTTCAGATGATACGGATAATGCGCCATAGGCAACAAATAACGACCCTATGGCTACCACCAATAAAATGATACTGACACAGAATGACGATTTGGAAATCCTCTGATTTTCTCTCATTTGTAATTCTTGGAAACCTGATTGTATCTCGTTAATGGCCCGTTCGTGGGCCTCCGCAGTAAAACTACGCTCAGCAATATATTGTATTTTTTTTCTGAATCTCGTCCTTAAGCTCTTTTTTCTTCTTGTAGCCACAAGGGTAAATCTGTCGACCTTTCATTGCATTGTCACTCATACTGCTTCCCCCTTAACCCTACGAGAAATGAAATATCACCAGCTTGAGTCCACTTCAACCACACTGGACCACTGCAGTACTCGCTACAGGGTACTTGCTTTCACAGAATTTCGGTGACATCTATACTCAATTCTATGTCCTTCGTTACGGTCACAGCTTTTAACGATGAAGTCGGGCCCAATGTTCTTTGAAGTTCGGTAACGACAAGTCAATGAAGGTGAGACTTCCAAAAGTTCGCCATCCCGATCTCAAATTCTCTATCCCACCCAAGATCCGAGATTGGATCTTGGGACAAACCGTCAAGTCGTCTGAAAGACAAGACCAGAGGTCATATCATGAGTTATAACTGAAAGTGGTGTATGGAGGACTTGAAAAAAAGCGGCGTATCTGGTTGATTTCAATCTGCGAAGAAAACAAATAACCGAAAGGATACGCCACCATGAATAAGAATACCGTTATTTCTTTAAAAGATCGAGAAGATATTTCAGATCCGTTCAGAGATTTACTGAGAGCTGGCGCTCGAAAATTGATTGAGCAGGCCA
>LWDU01034851.1_pt1 | contig 100138 bp, 98 predicted proteins | sample 727161 | NCBI WGS metagenome assembly LWDU01 (sample SAMN04566230, study PRJNA314399) | hydrothermal vent metagenome | isolation source: deep sea hydrothermal plume seawater | place: Mexico: Gulf of California, Guaymas Basin | collected 2004-07-11 | reverse complement strand
CTTAAGAATGCATAGGTATGAGTATCACACCAGTGATGAATTATTTGGGCAATATTCATTCCACCTTCTCTGTATGTTTTTTTTAAATCTGATTTATTAAGACCTTTGATAGATTCTTTAATCTTCTCCGAAAAAGATTCTAGTGTATCTATATCTTCTAATGTTTTTGAGAAATCAAATTCTAGATTAGCTTTATATTTTCCAATTGGAAACTGTAGTTTTTCAATATTTTCTTCCATTATATTATATGTTAGTTGTTAAAATTTTTTTTACAATTTCTCCAGAGTGATCTTCATAATTAATATGTAAAGCTGTAGGAGAATTAATCCATTCATTTATTTTATCAATATATTTTAATGAGAATTCTTTTAATACTTGGACTCCCTCTTTTTCTAAAGCAGCAGCATTGAATTGCTGTTCTATGTGAGCCTTAACTGGTATTACTAGCATTGGTTTTCCTAGAAAAATTGCTTCAGAGGTTATAGAGAATCCCGCAGCACATATTATACCATAGCAGGAACCTATCTTTTTTGCAAAAAGATCATCTGATATAGAATTGATATTCACTCCTTCTATCTTGTAATTAGAATCACTTTCATTTGTAAAAATTGTCCATTCCATTTGATCTGGTATCTTTTTAATTATATCAATAATATTATTTATAGAATATGTGGGCAAATAAATTAATATTTCATTATTAGTCGAAGTATTTATTTCTCTAATTCTATCTCTAATAATAGGAGATAGTATATTTTCGTTATAGGGCCTATAATGATATCCATATCCAAGTTTTGTGGGACATAAAAAATTTATTACCCTTAGTAGTAACCTGCTATATCTTTTTGGTTTGGGCACATTCTTTGAATTAAGTACATATTGATTGCTTAGTGCTACACATTTTACTCCCTTTATCATTGAAGCCCATGCTGAAATTGGTTCATAATCACTTATTACCAGGTCATAATCTCTAACAGGACAGTTAAATACATCAATAAAAAATTGAAAATAATTATTCAAAAAAACAGTCTGAATCCAATTAATTGATCCAGATTTAGATGTGAAAAATTTAAATCCTTTGTAATGTTTTATTGGAGGTTTGTAGGTTGGAAAATTATTTAAGGGACCACTAGTTATAATATCTACTTTTGTCTTTTCAGAAAATTTTGGAACCAGTTTTTGTGCACGAGAAAGGTGACCATTTCCTGTAGTTTGAATAGCATATAAAATTTTCAAAGATTAATTAAATATTAAATTATAAAGCTTCAATATATTCTAGAAAAGACTTTCCATGTATCTGACGAAAAGAACGATCAAACTCTTTTTTAGACCTAAAACCACATAAGGCCCAAATCTTATCTATTGAAGAAGGATCTTTTTTAGATATTGAGTTAGCCAAAGATAAAGCGTAATTTACCTTGGATCTATTTATTTTTAGATTAATCTTTTCGATATTAATTGGTTTTAAGGCTCATAAATGTAAAAAATAAATCATTTTAAAAAAAAAAAAATGAAATTTTCTTTTTTTACATAAAAGATTGAAGTTTCATAGCTAGTCCAGTATCACCTTTAATTTTCAATTTCCCAGTCATAACTGCCATCATTGGATTAACCTTTCCATTTTTTATATCTTCCATTAATGATCCTTTCATAATAATAGTACAGTCAGACTCCATATCTTCTAATAATATTTTGTTTTCTGATCCCGTACCATCAATGCAGATGGAGTTATCATCTATTATAAATTTTATAACTCCTCCAATAGGAGCTGCATTTTTTGCTTTTTCTTGAAACTGAGCAAGAACATTTTCTTTGTCCATAACAAATTCCTTTTTATTTTAGCAAAGTTAAACATTATAACTAATTCAATTTATTTTTAATTAGTTTAGTACCAATATAGAAAACATGAGTTATAAAATTAAAAAAGCTGCTGTATTAGGATCAGGAGTTATGGGTTCAGGAATTGCATGTCACCTTGCAAATGTAGGAATTGATGTATTAATGTTAGATATACTTCCAAAAGATTTGGAAAAAAATAAAAATAGAAATGCTATTTCTGATGGTTCTTTAATGAGAGCTGTTAAGTCTAGGCCAAACCCTTTATACAAAAAAGATTATTTGAAAAGAATTAAAACTGGGAATTTTGAAGATGATTTCGATAAAATATCTGAGGCTGATTGGATTATTGAAGTTGTAGTTGAAAACTTGGATATAAAAAAACAAATTTTTGAGAAGGTAGAAAAATATAAAACAGAGGGAGCAATTGTGACTTCTAACACATCTAGTATTCCTATTGGTTTATTATGTGAAGGTAGATCTGAAAATTTTAAGAAAAATTTTTGTGGAACACACTTTTTTAATCCCCCAAGATATTTGAGATTATTGGAGGTTATCCCTCATGATAAAACAGACTCTAAGTTGGTTGATTACTTAATGGAATTTGGAGATATAGTTCTTGGAAAGCAAACAGTGCTTTGTAAGGATACGCCTGCCTTTATAGGAAATAGAATTGGTGTTATGGCAGGAATTAAATTAATTCAATTAACTGAAAAATATAATTATACAATCGAAGAGGTTGACCTAATGACAGGTACAGTTATCGGGTATCCAAACTCAGGAACATTTAGATTACAAGATTTAGTTGGCTTAGATACTAGTGATAAGGTTACAAAATTTTTAGTTGAAAACGTAAAGAGTGACACATTTTATAGCAAACTTAAGGATCAGCCTCAAAATAAATCCTTTAAATTTTTGATCGATAATAATTTCCTTGGAAATAAATCAGGGAAAGGTTATTATGAGAAAACAAATAAAAAAGATGAAAATGGAAAGACTATAATTAATGCATTAGATCTTGAGACTAATACCTATAGAAAATCAATAAAGCCTAATTTAAAAGTTGTGAAGGAAGCAAAATCTATAGAACTTTTTGATAGAAGAATTAAATTTTTGATTGAAGGGGATTCAAATGAAAATTTATTTTATAAGGAGTACTTAGCATGTCTTTTGTCGTATTCTTCAATGAGTATCCCTGAAATTGCAGATGATTATTATCAAATTGATGATGCTACAAGAACTGGATATGCCTGGACATATGGGCCTTTTGAGATCTGGGATCTTTTAGGAATAGATGCTGGTATTAAAATGATAGAATCTTGTGATGAAAAAGTTCCTGATTGGATTCATGAAATGCAAAAAAGTGGAGCAGATGTGTTTTACAAATTTGAAGATGGAAAGAAAAAGTTCTTTGACTTAAAATCTAAAAAATATACTCCTGTTCCTAGTTCAGAATCGTTTATTATGCTAGATGCATTTAGATCAAGTAAATACATATTAAAAAACTCTGAATGTACAGTTCATGATATAGGAGATGGCGTTATGTGTATTGAGTTTCAGAGTAAAGCTGGAGCTATTGGAACAGGTATAGCAGAAGGAATATCAAAAGCTATTGACTTAGCTGAAAGTGAAGGCTGGAAAGGAATTGTTCTTGGTAATAATGACAAACAATTTTCTGTTGGTGCCAACCTAATGAATATGGGTATGTCAGCAATGCAAAAAAAATATGATGAAATTGAAAAATTTCTAGTAGGATTTCAAGATATTTTGATGAGGATGCGAACATCAAAGATCCCAATTGTAGCTTCAACTCAAGGGTTTGTTATGGGTGGAGGTTTAGAAGTAGTAATTCATTGTGATGCTGGTATAGTTGCATCGGAGTCCTATATTGGCCTTCCCGAGGCAGGAGTAGGTTTGCTTCCTGCAGGAGGAGGAACAAAAGAGATGGCAATGAGAGTATCTAATTCATTTAATACAGGAGATGTAAAAATGCCAACACTAATAGATCATTTTAAATCTATAGCCATGGGTTTAGTGTCAACATCTGCTCATGAAGCATTTGATTTGAATTATTTACAAAACACTAGGGACTTTATTTGTATGAATAGAATGAGAAATATAGGAATGGCTAAACAAAAAGTTTTAGATTTATCAGTAGGCTATGTCCCTCCATCTTTAAGACAAGATATTGAAGTTCTTGGTCGATCAGGACTTTCAACATTATATTCTGCAATTAATGAATTCAGCCTAGGAGGGTATATGTCTGACTATGACGTTGAAGTCTCAAGAAAAATAGCATACGTTATGTGTGGTGGAGATTTGACAAGTTCTCAATTAGTAAGCGAGGAATATTTATTTGACCTTGAGAGAGAAAACTTTATGAGTCTTCTTGGTAATCAAAAAACTTTAGATAGAATTCAATACATGTTAATGAATAAAAAACCTTTAAGAAATTAATTATGGAAGCATATATAGTAGCTGGATATAGGTCAGCAATAGGAAAAGCAAAAAAAGGTGGCTTTAAAAATTATAGATCTGATGATTTAGCTGTAGATGTTATAAGACATCTTGCATCTCAAGTTCCAGAACTTGATACAACTAAAGTTGATGATGTAATTGTAGGCTGTGCAAATCCAGAAGGAGAACAGGGATTACAAATCGCAAGATTAATTTCTGCAAGAGCTCTTGGAAAAGAGGTTCCAGGTGTAACAATTAATAGATATTGTGCTTCAGGTCTTGAAGCAATTTCAATGGCAGTTAGTAAAGTAAGAGCTGGATTTGGACATATTTTTGTGGCAGGTGGAATTGAAAGTATGAGCTTAATACCAATGACTGGATATAAGCTAGCACCAAGTTACAAAGCAAATTTAGACAATATGAATTATCATGTTGGGATGGGTGCAACAGCTGAAGCTGTCGCGGAAAAGTATAATATATCAAGAGAAGCCTCAGATCAATTTTCATTAGAATCGCATACTAAGGCAGCTAATGCAATTGATAAGGGACATTTTAACGATGAGATTGTTCCTGTTACAGTTGAGGAAGTATTTGTAGAAAATGGTAAAAAAGTTTCTAAATCACATGTTGTAGATACGGATGAAGGTGTTAGAAGGGATACTACTCTTGAGGCTTTATCAAAGCTAAGACCTGCTTTTAAAATGGGTGGAATTGTTACTGCTGGTAACTCATCTCAGACTTCTGATGGTGCTGCTTTTGTTTTAGTAATGAGCGAAGAAATGGTTAAGCAATTAGGAGTTAAACCAATTGCTAGAATGGTTACTTGTACTTCTGGAGGTGTAGACCCCTTATATATGGGTATTGGACCTGTTGAAGCTATTCCAAAGGCACTAGACCAGGCCGGTTTAAAACTTTCTGACATTGAGCAAACAGAGTTAAATGAGGCTTTTGCTTGTCAAGCTTTAGCTGTTATTCAAGAGGCTGGTTTAGATCCTAATACAGTGAATCTTAATGGTGGAGCTATAGCACTAGGTCATCCTCTAGGGTGTACAGGAGCTAAGCTAACCATTCAACTTCTAAATGAAATGAAAAGAAGAGATCAAAAGTATGGAATGGTTACAGCTTGTGTTGGAGGTGGTCAAGGAATAGCAGGGATTTTTGAAAGACTTTAAATTTTCTTTATTACATAGGTTACGATTCCCCATACTATAAGCTCATTTTCCTCAGTTACTTTAATTGGATTATATTTTTTGTTTTCTGGCACTAGGTATACATGATCTTTTTCAATCTTTACTCTTTTAACTGTAAACTCTCCATTTAGATAACATACAGCAATTTTGTTATTCTTTACCTCTTCGCTTCTGTCAACTACTAGAATATCACCATCATTTAACCCAGCATCTTTCATTGATTCTCCTGATACTCTTGCATAAAATGTAGCCTCTTCATTTTTTACTAAAACTTTTTCAAGACTAATTCTTGATTCCTCAAAATCACTTGCTGGAGATGGAAATCCTGCTGATATACCATCCTTAACAAAAATATTACTAGAAGAATTTTTATCGTTTGGCTTAAATATTTTAATCTTATTTTTCTTAACCATAATACTATTTTACAATTAGAATCTCTTCAATATTAGTTGTATAATTTCTGGATAATTTTTGTCTATTCATTTTCCATATTCTTTTTTGATCTTGACTTGCAAGTCTAACTTTGTACAGACCATACTTATTATCAATACCATCTATACTTTTCATTAATTTTTTCTGCTTCTCAATATTTCTGTCAAAAAAACTAAACTGATGATTAGATTCAGGAGTTAGCCCCATCAGAATTATACCTGCTTTTTTATATACTCTACCTTTAGAATAGATCTTCTTTAAAAGTTTTATTGCAAATTTACTTATCTCAATACTTGAGTTTGTAGAAAATGGTAAAGCTCCAGTCAAACTAAAATGATATTTATCATTATTGTCTTTAAATGGATTACTACGTATATAGACAGAGATTATACTACACTCACTATTTTGTCTTCTCAATTTTTTAGAGGCAACAACAGCAAATGTTGTAATCCTTTCTATTAAATCATCAAGTGATGAAATTTCAGCTTCGAAACTTCTAGTAGTAGCTATAGATTTCTTATTATTTTTTCCTTCTTCAATACTTAGAGTTGAGATGCCTTCAAGCTCTTTTTTTAATTTTAATCCAATTATGCTCATGTTTTTTTTAACCCATTGATCGGGAAGACTTACAAAATCAAAACCAGACTTTACACCAATTTTTAATAGTTTTTTTTCATTCTGAAACCCAATACCCCAAATATCCTTGATATTTATATTCTTTAGGGATTTGATACGTTTACTATTGTTGTTGATTGAATGAAAACTATTAGTTTCATTAGAGTATTTTTTTGCAATTCTATTTGCAACTTTTGCCAGTGATTTTGTCGGTGCAAGTCCAATTGATACAGGTATGCCTGTCCATTTTAAAACAGTTTCTATTATCTCTCTACATTTCTGATCAATTGTATCTTCTGAGAATCCATCAAACTTTAAAAATGCTTCGTCAATACTGTATATTTCAACATCTGGTATAAATCGAGATATAATAGACATTACTCTATTACTCATGTCTCCATATAATTTAAAGTTGGAAGAAAAGACTTCAACCTTATTTTCTTCAAATATTTTTTTGTATTTGAATGCAGGAGTGCCCATTGGAATTCCAAGAGATTTTGCCTCATTACTTCGAGCTATAACACAACCATCGTTATTAGATAGAACAACAATAGGCTTGTCAATTAAGTCAGGCTGGAATACCCTTTCACAAGAGGCATAAAAATTATTACAGTCAATAAGGGCAAACATTATACAAAAATCTAAAAAATATTGAAATACATTAAAAACAAGTTGTAATTTTATTAACTAAATAGCTTACTATGGATAAGTTCTCTTTTCTCAATTCAGCTCACACGAGTCATTTTGCAGAAATGTATGATCAATATTTGCAATCTCCAGATAGTTTAGAGCCAAGTTGGAAGGCTTTTTTTCAAGGGTTTGATTTTGGAATGGAAACATCAAATGTCACATTTGAAGAAAAAAAGTTTGAGGTTCCTGAGAACATAAAAAAGGAGTTTCAAGTTGTTAATTTGATTGATGCGTACAGAAAAAGAGGACATTTATTTACAATTACAAATCCCGTTAGAGAAAGGAGAAAATATTCTCCAACCCTTGATATACAAAATTTTGGTCTTGAAGAAACAGATTTAGAATTAGTTTTTAGTGCAGGAGAAATTGTAGGTTTAGGTCCAGATAAGCTAAAGAATATAATTAAACATTTAACAAAAACCTATTGTACATCGATAGGCGTTGAATATATGTATATTAGAGATCCTGAAAGAGTTAAATGGATACAGAATAAAATTAATATTAATGGAAATCATCCAAATTTTTCAAAAGATCAAAAACTGAGTATTTTAAATAAACTCAATCAAGCTCACACATTTGAAAATTTTCTGCAAAAAAAATATGTTGGACAAAAAAGATTCTCTCTAGAGGGGGGGGAATCACTGATACCAGCAGTTAATTTTCTGATTCAATTGGCTGCTGAAAAAGGAATTTCTGAAGTTGTTATGGGAATGTCTCATAGGGGAAGACTTAATACTCTAGCTAATATTTTTGGAAAATCAACTAATGAGATTTTTTCTGAATTTGAAGGTAAAGATTATGAAGAAGAAGAAGATATTTTTGATGGAGATGTAAAATACCATTTGGGATGGACTTCAAAAAGAGAAACTGATAGTGGGGTTAAAATAAATTTAAATTTAGCTCCAAACCCTTCACATCTTGAGTCTGTTGTTCCAGTAGTCCAAGGAATTACAAGAGCTAAAATTGAAAATGAACTTGACAATAAATCAAATAAGATACTTCCAATAATTATTCATGGAGATGCTGCTTTAGCTGCACAGGGAGTGGTATATGAAGTTGTTCAAATGTCAAAACTTAAAGGTTATTCTACTGGGGGAACTATTCATATTATAATAAATAATCAAATTGGATTTACTACCAATTATCTTGATGGTAGGTCAAGTACATATTGTTCAGATGTAGGAAAAGTTACTTTATGTCCAGTTCTTCATGTTAATGCTGACGATGTAGAAGCAGTTGTGCATGCTGTATCTTTTGCTCTTGATTATAGAATAGAATATGATAAAGATATATTTATTGACCTTCTAGGTTATAGAAAGTATGGACATAATGAAGGAGATGAACCAAGATTTACTCAGCCTAAGTTATATAATTTAATATCCTCTCATTTAAATCCAAGAGATATTTATTCAAATGAATTAATTAGTCAAGGAATAATAAATCAAGATTACATTCAAAAAATTGAATTAGAATATTATGAGTCTTTAGAAAATGAACTGATTGAAACAAAGAAGAAAAGGAAAACAAAAATTACCCCTTTTATGCAGAAAGTTTGGAAAGACTATAATCGAGTTGATGAGGAGGCTATGAAGAAGGATTTTGAAACAAATTTCTCTAAAGAAAAACTTTTAGAAATTGCAAAATCAATTACTGAGCTTCCTGAAAATTCAGGTTTCTTAAAAAAAATCTATAAGCTTTTTGAAAAAAGGAAAAAAATGTTTTTTGATGAAAACAAAGTTGATTGGGCCCTTGCAGAGCAGTTGGCATATGGGACATTATTATCCGATGGGTTCAACATTAGAGTGTCAGGTCAAGATGTTGAAAGAGGGACATTTTCACACAGGCATGCAGTTTTAAAATCAGAAGATTTTGAAGAAGAGTACCTTCCTTTAAATTCAATTAAGTCTAAACATAAAGGTGAGTTCAAAATATATAATTCTCTTTTATCTGAGTATGGAGTTTTAGGATTTGATTATGGGTTTGCACTTGCTAGTCCAAAATCTTTAACAATTTGGGAGGCTCAATATGGTGATTTTTCAAATGGAGCTCAAATAATCATTGACCAGTATATTTCATCTGCAGAGGATAAATGGAAACTTCAAAACGGAATAGTATTATATCTACCTCATGGTTATGAAGGTCAAGGAGCAGAACATTCATCTGCAAGGATTGAGAGATATCTTCAACTATGTGCTAATGATAATATGTATGCTGCTAACTGTACAACACCATCAAATCTATTTCACATCTTAAGAAGGCAAATGGTTACTAGTTTTAGAAAACCACTTATATTATTTACTCCAAAAAGTTTAATTAGACATCCTGAGGTTTCCTCAAACATAGATGATTTAATTACAGGTAAATTCAAAAAAGTTATATCAGATGATGATGTAAATCCAAAAGATGTTTCTACTGTAGTATTTTGTTCAGGAAAATTCTATTTTGATTTGTTGAAATTTAGAAGAGAAAAAAACATTAAAAATGTTGCTCTTATTCGATTAGAACAACTTTTCCCTTTACCTATTAGAGAAATGAATTTAGAATTAAAAAAGTTTTCAAAAGCAACTGATTTAGTTTGGGCTCAAGAAGAACCAAGAAACATGGGAGTTTGGAGTCATTTTTTAATGCATTATCCTAATGCTAATCAATTTAGACCTGCTACAAGAAGACCTTATGGTTCAACGGCATCAGGAAGCTATGCTAGATTTGAAAGAAGGCATAACCAGGTTATTGAATATGTTTTTGATAAAGAAAAAGATAACTTCACAAAATAATTTTTAAATTGATACTTAATTCATTTAAATTCTTGTTATGAAAAAATCTTTAATGCTGAGATTATTGATGGACCTGATCCAGGAATTTATAGAGGAATATTAAGTCATGTCCCAGTATAGCTTTGATCAGGATTCAAAATTACTAGAGAAATTTGGTTATAAACAGAACCTAAATAGGTCAATGAAAGGCTTCTCTTCTTTTGCAATCTCATTTTCTCTTATTTCTATTTTAACAGGTATATTTGCAAATTTTCATTTTGGATATACTCAGGTTGGGCCAATAATTTCTTTTTCATGGTTATTAGTTTTTTTAGGTCAATTCTTTGTTGCTCTAATTATGGCAGAGTTATCTGTTAAATATCCAATATCAGGTTACGGTTATCAATGGTCTTCAAGATTAGTAAATTCAAAACTGGGATTTGCTACTGGATGGCTTCTTTTAATACAATTTCTAACAGGGTTCCCTGGGATTTGTAAAGCATTAGGTATAGTAATTAGTGATTTTTCATATCAGCTGTTTTCTTTTGAACTTAATGATGTTTATATATCAGTTTTTTTAATATGGGTAATAGCTTTTATTCATAAAAAGGGAATAAAAATTGTTTCATCTATCAATAATTTAGGGGTAATTACAGAAATAATTGGAGTTTTTCTAGTAATTGGTTTGCTAATAATATTTATCTTAATTGATATAGACAATTTAAGTTTAAATGATTTCTTAGGAAGCTTTAACTTTAAAGATGTAGGGCTTAAACCATTAGCTCTATCAGTTCTTCTAGGAGCTTGGTGTTTAACTGGATTTGAAGCTGCTGCAGATATGTCTGAAGAGACAAAAAATCCAACTAAAATAGTCCCAAAATCAATTATAAACTCTCTTTTGACCTCTGGTTTTTTTGGTTTTATAATTATTTTATTTTCAACTATTTTATTACAGAAACAATTATATAGCAATCAGTCTGATAACCTGTTATATGATTTGTTAAAAAATGAGTTTGGGATTATTATTTATCTTATAGTCCTTGTATTTGTTATCGCTGCAATTTTTGCGTGTGCAGTTGCTTGTATGGCAACAGCATCAAGATTAATTTTCTCAATGTCAAGAGATTCTGTATTACCAAAGTCTAAGTGGCTTAAATCTATTGATAAAAATAAATCTCCCTCTAACTCACTTTTTTTAGTTGCTGTACTTTCAACAATTTTTATTTTGATTTTTAATACAATTGAAATAATTACAAGTGTTTCTGCAATTTCTGGTTATATAGGATATTGTGGGATTATTTTCTCATCCTTTTTTGTGAGTAAAAAAGATAATAAATTCTCTGTATCTAAATCCATAAAAGTCATTTCTCTTATTTGGTGTATTTTCGTCGTTCTATGTCTAACTATCCCTGGTCAGAAAATCGAAGGGTTTGATATTGAATATATTCCTGCTATTTCTACGTTAATTTTTATTATTATTGGTCTAATTATTTATCAAATAAAAAAACAATAATGGAATATTTTAGTCTTCAAACAAATGTTAATCAACTTAGAATTGGAAGAGATGTTTCAAAAGGAATTGGAAATGAACTTGGAAATTATGTTGTTGCTACAATGGAAATACCTTGGAATATAATTAAGAAATCTATTGGGAAAAGTCCAACCCATATTATAAATGTAACATCAGTAGAAATGAATTGGATTGATCAGGAAATCAAAAAAATTCCAGAATTTGATACAATTGTTGGAATAGGAGGGGGGATGGCAATTGATGTAGCGAAATACATCGCATGGAAGTTAAATAAAAAATTAGTTTCTATACCTACAATATTAAGTGTTGATGCATTTACAACTCCTGCTGCAGGCGTTAGAGTAAATCATGATGTACAATACCTGGGTCATTCTAGCCCTGACCCTCTAATTATTGATTATAACCTTTTAAGATCTGCACCAAAAGAACTAAATATTGCCGGTGTAGGAGATTTATTTTCAATTCATACTGCATCTTTTGACTGGAAATATGCTAATTCAAAAGGAAAGTCAGAATATCCATATAAAGAAGAAGCATTATTAGGTGGTGAAAAGATATTAGAGTTTATATATAATAATATTGGAAATATTAGAGAAAATAATGATAATGGATTAAGGGCTATAGTTGAAGCCTATATTTCATTAAATACCATTTGTCTTCCTATAGACCATTTTAGAATTGAAGAAGGATCTGAGCACTATCTTTTTTATGAATTAGAAGAAAGATTAAAAAGGCCCTTTATTCATGGAAATATTATTGGTTTAGGAATATATTTGATGAGCAGATTGCAAAACAATAAACCAGACTTTATTACTGAAATTATGAATGAATCAAACTTATCATATCATCCTAAGCATATGAATATTCAAAAAGATAGTCTACAGGAATCTTTGTTATCCTTGAAAAAATATGTAAAGGCAAAAGATAAATTATGGTATACAATAATTGATGATAGTGAAATAGATAATGATTGGGTTAGTGAGAACTTAATAAATTTAATTTTTTAGAATAGACTTTTATTTCAAAACTCTTTTTCCTATTATTATTGATTTTATGATTAATTTTGGTAACAACCTTTAAAGTAGAAAAATAAATTATGGTGCATGAAATGAAAATTCCATCTCCTGGAGAATCTATAACGGAAGTAGAAATTTCTCAATGGTTGGTATCTGATGGAGATATTGTTTCTAAAGATCAAACTATTGCAGAGCTTGATTCCGATAAAGCTACTTTAGATTTACCTGCTGAAACTTCTGGTAAAATTTCTTTAAAAGCTGAGGAGGGTGATACCATGTCTGTAGGTGAGGTTATCTGTCTTATTGATACTTCTTTTGCTTCTGAAATAAATTTAGATAAAGGAAATAAAGAAGAATCAACATCAAATGTTGTAAAAGAAGAAACAATAAAATCAAATCCTGAAGAAGTTACAGCGACACCTTTAGCAAAAAATATTGCCAAACAAGCAGGAGTTAACTTAAACCAAATAAGTTCAAAGGGAGAAAAGATAACAAAGGAAGATGTGCTAAAAGCTGTTCCTGCAATGGGATCTGTAAATGATGATAATAGATCAGAGACTAGAGAAAAGTTATCCTTATTAAGGAGAAAAGTAGCCGAAAGATTAGTGTCTGTTAAGAATGAAACTGCAATGTTAACAACATTTAATGAAGCTGATTTATCTCAGATTTTTGATTTAAGAAAAAAATACAAAGATCTGTTTTCTGCTAAACATGGAGTAAGTCTTGGTTTTATGAGCTTTTTTACAAAAGCTGTTACAAGGGCTCTTCAGCTTTACCCTGATGTCAATTCTATGATTGATGGAGAACATAAGGTTTCATATAATTATTCGGATATAAGTATCGCTGTTTCAGGGCCAAAGGGTCTAATGACTCCTGTTCTTCGAAATGCGCAGAATTTATCATTTGCATCTATCGAACAAGAAATAAAAAGGCTTGCTGATTTGGTCAGGGATAAATCTATTACAGTTGATGATTTAACAGGAGGAACTTTTACAATTTCAAATGGGGGAGTTTTTGGTTCAATGTTATCAACTCCTATTATTAATCCACCACAATCTGGAATATTAGGAATGCACAATATAATAAATAGACCTGTCGCTATTGGAGAAAAAATTGAAATAAGGCCAATGATGTACTTAGCTTTATCATATGACCATAGGATAATTGACGGAAACCAGTCAGTGGGGTTTTTAATTGCAGTAAAAGAAGGTGTTGAGGATCCAATAAATGTTCTTATGGATGGTAACATTGAAAAATCTTTAGCAATCTAATAAATTGATTGATACTCACACACATTTATATTTAAAACAATTTAATGAAGACATTGATGATGTTATTTCTAGGGCATTATCTGTTGGTGTAAATAGATTCTACATGCCTTCAATTAACTCTTCTTATAATAAACAAATGCTTCAGTTGATGTCTAGATACCCAAAAAATATTTTTTGTATGGTTGGACTCCATCCTTGTTATGTAGATGAAAATTATAAAAAAGAGCTTGATTTTGTTCGAGATGAAATTGAAAGGAATAAATATTATGCAATTGGAGAAATAGGAATTGATCTTTATCATGAAAAAAAGTTTTTTAAAGAACAGATAATAGCTTTTGAAGAACAAATTAATTTATCAATTTCTTATGATCTGCCTATTGTTATTCATTGCAGGGAATCATTTAATGAGATTTATGATGTTTTAAAAAAATTTAAATCTAAAAATATCAAAGGGATCTTTCATTGTTTTTCAGGTTCTATTGAAGAAGCAAAAAAAATAATTGATTTAAACTTTAGTCTTGGAATAGGAGGGGTTGTAACTTTTAAGAATGGTAAGATATCAGAATTTTTAAGTCAAGTTCCTATTGAGAAAATTGTCTTAGAAACAGATTCCCCATATCTTGCCCCTGTTCCTTATAGAGGAAAAAGGAATGAAAGCTCTTATATTGAATTAGTTGCAAAGAAAATTGCTGAAGTATATAATCTTGATTTTGATTATGTAAATGAAGTAACAGATAATAATGCACTAGATATTTTTGGAAATTAAATTTTTATAATGAAGAGAGGTGGCCGAGTGGTTTAAGGCGCGCGCTTGGAAAGCGTGTATTCTGAGAAATTGGAATCGAGGGTTCGAATCCCTTCCTCTCTGCAATTTTAACCTCACCTAATAACTGGGATTTTACTTATAATTTGAGATGTAATAATCTTCTCTTTCTTTTTTAAGCATTCCAATTGTTTCATCCATAAACTTATTTCTATCAATTCTACTTTTAAAAATCCAAATGCAAATAGAATCTTTACTATGATAGATTGCCTTTAATTCATCATCAATTTCACAGACTTCTTTTGGAATATGAGTTTTTATACAAATCATATATTTAAATTATATCAAATTAATATACTGCCAATAACTTTCTTTTTGAATACTTGCTAAAACCTAATATTTCAATTTTATACAATAAATTTAGACTAATTTTAAGAATGTATTTGTTATAAGTATAAAAATGACTCTGTGCTAATATATTTATAAAACATAATTATTCCTTATTCTTATTATCTTTAGCATTTACAAAAAGGTACATGAGTACCAAACTAAAAACTAAAAATTACAAAATGCAAACCAGTAATTCTATGCGTTATGTAGCACTCACTTTGTGTGTAATATCCATCCTTTTTTTAAGTTGTAATCCACCAAAAGAATCTAATAGTATCGATTTATGGGCCACTTTAGAGCCTTTACCATTAGACCCTACTATTGAAGCTCAAATTGATGAAATGCTTCCTAAACTTACTTTAGAACAAAAGGTAGGGCAAGTAATTCAGGCAGATAGTGGGTCTGTAACTCCTGAAGAAGTACAAGAATACCGATTGGGTTCTGTGTTGAGTGGAGGAAATTCTGCTCCGGGTCCATTGCCATACGCCGACTCAAAAACGTGGCTTGAAATGGCAGACAAATACTACAATGCCTCAATTGATAATGAGGGTGTTGAAATAGCTATCCCAATTATTTGGGGAATTGATGCTGTGCATGGGCATGCCAATTTAAAGGGCGCCATTGTTTTCCCTCATAACGTTGGCTTAGGTGCCATGAATAACCCTGATTTAATTGAAAAAATTGCAAGTGTTACTGCGCATGAATTAACCGTATCTGGACATGATTGGACTTTTGCTCCTACTCTTGCAGTGCCACAAGATTTGAGATGGGGAAGAAGTTATGAAGGGTTTTCAGAAAACCCTGATGTTGTTCAGTCTTATGGAGACCGTATTGTAATTGGTTTACAAGGACAATTTGGTTCAGATGATTTTATGGGCGATGGAAAAGTAATTTCTAGTGCCAAGCATTTCTTAGCTGATGGTGCTACTCAAAACGGAGTAGATCAAGGTGATGCCTTGATTAGTGAAGAAGAATTAAGTACAGTTCATGCTGCTGGATATTATAGCGCTATTCCTGCTGGTGTACAAACAGTGATGGTTTCATTTTCTAGTTGGCAAGGAAGAAAACTACACGGCGATAAAGAATTGCTAACAGATTTATTGAAAGGAAAAATGGGCTTCAATGGATTTGTAGTTGGTGACTGGAATGGTCACGGTCAAGTACCAGGATGTACCAATACAGATTGTGCACAATCGTTAAATGCAGGGTTGGATATGTATATGGCGCCAGATAGTTGGAAAGGCTTATATGAAAGTACTCTACAACAAGTAAAAGATGGAACCATTTCTATGGAACGTTTAGACGATGCCGTTCGTCGTATTCTTAGAGTAAAACTCGCATCAGGTGTTTTTCAAAAAGGTGCTCCGAGTACTCGTGCCAATGCGGGTAACGAAAGCTTTTTGGGCTTGCCAGAACACAGAGCCATTGCAAGACAAGCGGTAAGAGAATCTATGGTACTGCTTAAAAATAACAACCAAGTATTGCCTATTGATGCTTCTAAAACAATATTGGTTGTTGGAGATGGTGCTGCTAGCATTTCTAAAGCCAGTGGTGGATGGACACTTTCTTGGCAAGGAACTGGTCATACCAATGATGAATTCCCTAATGGAGCATCTATCATACAAGGCATTGAAGAAGTCGTGAATGAAGCAGGTGGAAAAGTAATTTTCTCTCCAAATGGTGATACTTCTATAAAAGCTGATGCTGTGATTGCGGTATATGGAGAAGATCCTTACGCAGAATTTCAAGGAGATCGTGAGAACTTAGATTTTGTTCCTAACGGATTTGACGTTAACAAATTGGCTGCCTATAAAAACAAAGGAATTCCTGTAGTATCTGTATTCTTATCCGGACGTCCAATGTGGACGAATCCAGAGATTAATAATTCTGATGCATTTGTTGCTGCATGGTTACCTGGAAGTGAAGGTGGTGGTGTTTCTGATCTATTATTCCAGAGAGATCCATCATACGATTTCATGGGTCGATTGTCTTTTACATGGCCAGCCAGCGCCGTAGTTTCAGAAAACAATGAAGCTCTATTTAAATTTGGGTATGGACTTACCTATGCTAGTACAGACAATCTTGATGTATTCCCAGAAAAATCTGGATTAGAAAATAGCGACGTAGCTTCAACAGGTGAATTCTACAGCAAAGGAGCTGCAGTTGCTCCTTGGGGCTTATGGTTAAGCTCTGGAGATTTGGTAAAGCAAATCGCAAGCTTCCCAACATCTGTCGGCGGATTGATTATAAGTAAAACAGACCATATAGCTCAAGAAGATGCCTTACGAATTAACTGGACCAAATCTGATGGAGATTATTTGCGCATTTCTTCTGCTAAGCCAAATGATATGGCTCGTCAGTCAAATGGTGCTATGGAATTAACTTTTAATGCAAAATCATTTACTGGTTCTGATACTGTTGTACAAATTGGCCAATGTGATGCCAGTGCTACCTGCGATAACACATTAGATATTACCATAAGTGGTGACTGGAACGAGTATAGAATTAGCTTAAGCTGTTTTGAAAAATTAGGAGTAGACATGACCAACATCACTTCTGCATTAGTAATCAAAGCACGAAAGGGTGTTGATATTGGATTGGGCAATGTGCGTTTGGAATCAGATTTAGATGCCAAACCTGGTTGCGATGGGAATTAACATTAATTTTTGTAAATTGTGTTATTCAGAATATCTATTTAATCTGAATAATAAACCTAAAGAAAAAAATTAATTCTTTAAAAATGTTGTGTTTATGATAAATAAGTTTCAATTTTTAATTATTGTTTTTACATTTTTCATTTTTAAATTCGGTTTCTCACAACCTGAGGTGCCAGTTGAGAAATGGAAAAATAAAACTATTCTTCTTGTAGGGGCCCATCCAGATGACGATTATCAATCTCATGGAACATTAGCCCTTTTAAACAAAAATTCAAATAAAATCTTTATTCTCACCTTAACAACAGGAAATGTAGGAACTAAGGATCTCACCATAAGTAAGAATGATTTGTCTATTATAAGAAGAAAAGAACAGCTTGAAGCAATGAAAGTTCTAGGCTTAACAGAAAAACAATATATTAACTTAGGATATGATGATGGGAGACTTGAATTTGCAAATAGAGAGGAAATTATTGGAAAAATTGTTTATTACATAAGGAAAATAAAACCAGATATTTTAATGTCTTTTGATCCAGGATTCAATTACCAGGTCTGGCATAAAAGTGATCATAGAGCTTCAGCATATTTAACTGCTGACGCAGTAAGAGCTGCAGAGTGGCATCTAATGTATGAAGGACAAATTATTCACCAAAATTTAAAAGCTTACGCTGTTCCTGAATTTTTATTTTACGGGGGTAATATCGATGATAAAAATACCGACGTTGATATTTCAGGATTTTCTGAATTAAAAATACTGTCGGGGTCGAAGTACATTAGCCAATTTTCTTCAAGTGGATGGAACAAATATCTTGGTTCTGATTTGGATAAGTACCCAGATGGAGAAAAAGAAAAAGTATTCAATAGATTAAAAAATAGAATAAAATATTATAACGGTAAACCAATTGAACGATTTAGGTATTATAAAGGTATGCCGGATGGAATGGGAAGAGAAAAAAGAGACTAATAATTCGTAGTTTTTACTGATGTTGAAAGTGGTAAAAAAATATATATACAAACTTCACTTTATTTTATTAATATTTAGTTCATGTAATAATGAAATAGATAATCCACTTGAGGAATATGTTTATGGAACTGACCATGAATATAGTTATGAAATAGTTGATTCGATAATTGCAGAAAAATGGACTGGATACCATGTTAAGATGATATCAGGAAATTGGCTTAATCAAGACTTGGTTGATGAGGTTGAATGGTGGCATTATGTTGATATTATAATCCCTAATGAGGTAGAATTTGATAAATCTCTAATGCTTATAGATGGTGGCACTAAAGATGAAGACTTTTTTAGATTAGATAGTACAAGTATTTCATATGCAATAAAAAGTAAGTCAATTATTGCAAATATTAGCAATATCCCCTTTCAACCAATAAATTTTTTAGAGTCTGAACAAAATGCTTTTTATGAAGATGATCTAATAGCATTCTCTTGGAATAGATTTTTAAAATCAGGAGCTAAAAAAAATGATGTAGAGTGGCTACCAAGATTGCCAATGACTAGAGCAGTTGTAAGAGCTATGGATCTTGTTCAGGATATTGCTCAAAAAAATAAAATAGATGTAACTGAATTTGTTGTTTCAGGAGCATCTAAAAGAGGCTGGACAACCTGGACAACTGCTGCAATTGATAAGAGAGTTATTGCAATAGCTCCAATGGTTATTGACATGTTAAACTTAAATGAATCTCTTGAAAATCATTATAGAAGTTATGGAGAGTATTCTCTAGCTATTCAAGATTATGTTAATTATAATATTCCAGATTGGATGGTTACAAAAGAATTTGAAATTTTAATGAAATATGTTGAGCCTTATTATTTCAAAGAAAAGTTTACAATGCCAAAACTATTAATTAACGCTGGTTCTGATGAATTTTTTTCAACTGATTCATGGAGGTTTTATTTTAATGAGTTACCAGGAGATAAATATCTTCAATATATTCCAAATGTTAACCATTCTTTAAATGGAAGATATTTAAATGAAAATTTATTTTCTTTTTATACAAGAATTATAAACGATCAGGTTTTTCCAAAGTTAATTTGGGAAATAAAAAATGATAGTCTAATTAGTCGAGTAGTTACTAATCAAGACTATAAGGTTTCAATTTGGAAAGCAAATAATGAAGACACAAGAGATTTTAGGTTATGGGAAGAGGGGAAGCTATGGAGCCAAACACCAATTGATAGAAATAGTTTAAATAAATATAAAATCAATTTAATAAGTAATAATAGTGGCTATACAGCTACTATGCTTGAATTTATATTCAACCCTGATTCAGAATTCCCTCTGATATTAACTACAGGTCCATATGTAACCCCTAATAAATACCCATATGATAGTTATATTCCAAACAGGGTAGATGTTATAAAAAATGATTAGTAAATCCAGATGAAAAAAAGTTTGAATCGTATATTTTTTTTTTTATCTTTCCAATCTCAATTATTGAAAATATTACAAAAATGAAAAAAATATTAATCTATTTATTCTTGTCTGCTGTTGTAAGTATTGTATTTACTTCAAGCGCTTATGCTTTTACAAATGTCAATCTAACCACTCAAGAAGATTCAGAAGCCGTTCAAGAGGATTCGGCAACTGAACAAATGATGGAATCTTCATCAGAAGATACCTCTGCTAATTTTACTCAAGAAATAAAGAAACGTTTTATTGAAGGTGGGCCTAGCTTTATGGGAATAGTTTTAATCTGTTTAATTTTAGGTTTAGCTATTTCGATTGAAAGGATCATATACCTTAATCTTTCCACTACTGATACTGATAAATTAACTTCAGAAGTTGAAGCTGCTCTTAAATCTGGAGGAGTTGAAGCTGCAAAAGAAGTTTGTAGAAATACTAAAGGACCTGTTGCTTCAATTTTTTATCAAGGACTTGATAGATCTAAAGACGGAGTTGATAGTGCAGAAAAAGCTGTTATTGCTTATGGTGGTGTCCAAATGGGACAGTTAGAAAAAAATGTTTCATGGATTTCTCTTTTTATTGCTTTAGCTCCAATGCTTGGTTTCATGGGGACTGTAATAGGGATGATTAATGCATTTGATAAAATTGAAGCTGCAGGAGATATGCAACCATCTTTAGTTGCAGGAGGAATTAAAATAGCTCTTTTAACAACAGTATTTGGTTTAATTGTTGCTATTATTTTGCAAGTATTCTATAACTATATAGTCGCTAAAATTGATTCAATTGTTAATGATATGGAAGATTCATCAATTACACTAATTGATATACTTTCTTCATATAAAAAATAATTTAGCATGAACACAAAAATTTATAATAATGAATGTAAGTAGAACGATAGAAGATAAACAATCTTATAAATTAACTAGAATTGGGTGTATAGCCCTAGGAGTCTTAGGAGTTATTTCTCTTTTCCTTGTCTTTATTACAGGAGATGATGCAATTAAATTTGGTGATGGTGTTGGAGCAATAACGCCAATAATCTTATTAGGTCAATTAACTTTATTAGTTGCTGTAGTAATAACTTCAATCTATGCTCTAAAAGGGCTTATGGCTGATAAAGCTAAATTAAAAAGTTCATTGATGTTTGTTGGAATATTTTTAGGAATATTCCTAATTGCTTTCTTATTATCTAAAGGTGTTGAAACACCTATGAGAGATGGTAAAGTTCTATCAGCTACAGGCTCAAGACTTGTTGGAACTGGAATTAGAGTATTTTATATTTTAACAATTATTGCTGTGGGACTTATGGTTTTTCCAGGAGGAAAAAGATCTTTAAAAAAATAAGCTATGCCTAGAAAATCTCCAGAGATAAGTACGGGATCAATGGCAGATATTGCCTTTTTGTTATTAATTTTCTTCTTAGTAACAACAACTATTGAGACAGATAGTGGGATTAATAGAAAACTTCCTCCAATGGAAGATCAAATAGACCCTCCTATTATTAGAGAAAAAAATATTTTTACAGTTGTAGTTAATAAATACAGTCAAATCCTAGTTGAAGAAAATTTAACTGATATTAAAGATTTAAGAGGACTTGCAATGGATTTTCTAGATAATGGAGGAGGCAGAGGGGAGGAAGCTTGTGATTACTGTCAGGGTGATAGAAACCCTAGATCTTCAGATAATCCAGATAAAGCAGTTATCTCTTTAAAAAACGATAGGGAAACACCTTATAAGGCCTATATTGCTGTGCAGAATGAATTAGTAGCTGCATATAATGAACTTAGAGATCGTGAATTTATAAATAGATATCCAAATGAAGGGTTGACATATTTTCAAGCAGATTTTATTTATAGCGATCCAAGGACAACAGTAGCTCAAAAGACGAATTTAAAAGAAAAGTTAGACGTAGTTAAAAAATTATATCCTCAAAAGTTATCTGAGGCAGAACCAAGTAAAGTAAAATAAAATGGCAAAATTTAGTAAAAAGAAAAGTGGAGAACTACCAGCTATTTCAACAGCATCACTTCCTGATATTGTTTTTATGTTATTATTCTTTTTTATGGTGGCTACTGTTATGAGAGATAGTACTTTAATGGTTCAAAATACTTTGCCAGCTGCTGATCAAATTCAAAAACTTGATAAAAAAGATAGGGTAATATACATATATGCTGGTAAACCTTCAAGTAGGTATCGAGAGACCTATGGTACAGAAGCACGAATTCAATTAAATGATAAGTTTGCAACTGTTGATGAGGTTGGAGCATTTATTTTAGCTGAAAGAGCAGCCAAGAGAGAAGAACTTCAAAATGTTTTAACAACCGCTCTTAAAGTAGATGGTGACACTAAGATGGGTATAATTAGTGACATTAAGCAAGAATTAAGAAAAGTTAATGCTCTTAAGATAAACTATACAACTAGAGTTGGTGATTATACTCAAAACCTTAATTAATTTAAGATTAAAATTTTTATTTAATCTTTTTATCTGTCTTTTTTCAATTCAATATGTTTTTTGTCAAGAAAATAATCAAAAATATAAGGAAGACCAATTTTATTTTGGAGTCAGTTATTTTTTGCAGGCTAAAGAAATCACTGATTTTAAGCAAAATGGATTCTCAGGAAACTTTCAAGTTGGTTTTATAAGAGATATTTCATTAGATAAAAAAAATCAGAAGGCTCTTGGTATAGGAGTTGGATTTGAAAGAAACAAATTCACATCAAATATTCAACCTTTTCTTAATTCTGATGATCAAGTTGATTATAGACTTGTTGTAAGTCGTTTTCTTGAATCTAAGAATGAATTAAATTATTCATCAATTGTGTTCCCAATTGAATTAAGATGGAGAACTTCTTCTCCAAATAAATATGATTTCTGGAGAATTTATGGAGGTTTAAAGATTAAAAGGAACTATTATATTTATTCAAATCCTTCATATGGACGTTCTTTAACAATAAAAAAACGAAGAGAGTGGACAAATTCGATTTATTTAAACTCTGGGTTTAATACTTGGAATATTCATTTAGAATATGATCTAAACTCTTTATTTGAAAACAAAAAAACAGATATAGGAGAAGAAATTGATATTAATTTTTTTAAAATAGGTTTGATTTTTTATATTCTATAACTCTTTTCTTAGTCTAGCAACTGGAATATCCATTTGTTCTCTATATTTTGCTATTGTTCTTCTAGCAACTTTATATCCTGCATCTATAAGTCTTTTTGATAATTCAAGATCAGCAAGAGGTTTATTTTTATTTTCATTATCAATTATTTCTTTTAAGATTTTTTTAATTTCAATAGTTGAAATATCTTCACCTTCAATATTTTTCATACCTTCAGAAAAGTAACTTTTTAGTAGTTTAATACCATAAGGAGTGTCAATATATTTGCTATTTGCAACTCTTGAAATAGTTGAAATATCCATATCTACTTTTTTAGCTATATCTTTAAGAATCATAGGTTTTAGTAGCTTCTCTTCCCCTGTTAAAAAATAATCTTTCTGAAAATCAATTATAGCATTTATTGTTACAAAAAGAGTTGTTTGTCTTTGCTCAATAGCCTCAATAAACCATTTAGCTGAATCTAGTTTTTGTTTAATGAATTGGATAGCTTCATTTTGACTTTTCTTTTTATTCGGATCATCTTTATAACCCTTAAGAATTTCTTTATAAGAATTTGATAGTTTTAATTCAGGTGAATTTCTTCTATTTATCTCTACTATAAGATTCCCATCTTCAAGAGTTAAAATAAAATCAGGTATTATAGTATTATTTTGAACTTCTGATGATATTGAGCCTCCTGGTTTTGGATTTAACTTTGAAATTTCATTAATAGATTCCTTTAACTCTATATCAGAAATGCCTAGTCTTTCAATAAGTTTCTTATATTTTTTACCCGAGAATAATTCAAACTCATTCTCTATAATTTTTAAGGCATTAAATATTGATTTTTTATTTTTATCTTTTCTATTTAGCTGGAGTCTTAAACATTCTTTAAGAGATCTAGCTCCAACTCCAGGAGGATCAAGTTGTTGAATTTTTTTCAAGATTAATTCCACTTTTTCTTTTTCTACAATTAAGTTTTGCGTAAAAGCAATGTCATCAATTAGGTCATCAATATTTCTTCTAACATATCCACTTTCATCAATACTTCCAATAATAAAATCTGCAATTGGTTTATCAGCTTCATCAAGCATCAAATTTTTCGCTTGATTATCTAAAAATTGATGAAAACTTATTCCTCCAGATACTGGAATTTCTTTATTAGAAGAATCATTAGGGTTATAATAACTTAATTCATATGACGGGGTATCATCCTCTGATAGGTAAGAGTCGACATCAATTTCATTTTCATTAAAATTTTCTTCTTTATTATCTAATTCATTGTTTGTATCTAAATCCTCTACCCCTCTTTCTAATGCAGGATTTTCTTCAATTTCATTTTTTATCTTTTCCTCAAATTCTAGTGTAGATAGTTGAATTAATTTCATAAGCTGTATCTGCTGAGGAGACAGCTTTTGAGAAAGTTTTAATTGGAGTTTCTGATTCAGCATTAATAATTAGTTATTTATAACAAAATTAAAAAAAGAAATTTTATCAATTTTTAAATTAAAAAGAAGCATTTTTTGATGATCTTGGATATGGTATAACATCTCTTATATTTGACATACCAGTACAAAACTGAACAAATCTTTCAAATCCAAGTCCAAAACCACTATGAGGTACTGAGCCATATTCTCTTAAGTCTAAATACCACCATAATTCATCTTCATCTATTCCATTCTCTTTAATCCTTTTCTTAAGAACTTCAAGTCTTTCTTCTCTTTGGGATCCTCCAATTATTTCTCCAATACCAGGAAATAAAACATCCATAGCTCTGACTGTTTTCTTATCATCATTTAATCTCATGTAGAATGCCTTTATTTTTGATGGATAATCATATATAATTACTGGAGATTGAAAATGTTTTTCAACTAGATATCTCTCATGTTCACTTTGAAAATCAACACCCCACTTATCAATTAAAAATTTAAACTTCTTTTTTTTGTTTTTATTTGAGTTTTTTAGAATTTCAAATGCGTCTGAATATGAGATTCTTATAAAATCATTATCAATAACAAATTGAATTTTTTCTATTAAATTTAATTCACTTCTTTCATTTTGTGGTTTTGTTTTTTCTTCATCTAAAAGTCTTTCACTTAAAAATTTTAAATCATCTTGACAGTTTTTAATAATAAAACGTAAAATAGATTTAACAAATGACTCTGATAAATCCATATTGTCTTCTAGATTATAAAAAGCCATTTCAGGTTCTATCATCCAAAATTCAGAAAGATGTCTAGAAGTATTTGAATTCTCAGCTCTAAATGTTGGCCCAAAAGTATAAACATTTCCTAAGCCTAGGGCATATGTTTCAGCTTCAAGTTGACCAGAGACAGTTAAGCTTGTTTTTTTTCCAAAAAAATCTTTAGAATAATCTATTTCTCCTTTTTCATTTTTCTCAATATTTTTAAGATCTAGAGTTGAAACCTTAAACATTTCTCCTGCCCCTTCAGCATCACTTGAGGTAATTATAGGTGTATTTACATAATAGAACCCTTTTTCATTAAAAAAACTATGTATCGCATAAGCTAAATTAGATCGAACTCTCATTACTGAGCTAAATGTAGAAGTCCTAATACGAAGGTGAGCCTGTTCTCTTAAAAATTCAAAACTGTGTTTTTTTGGCTGAATAGGATATTTTTCAGGATCAGATATACCTATAACAGATATATTTTTAACAGCAATTTCAATTTTTTGTTCTGAACCAATACTCTCAACTATTTTCCCAGTAATTATAATTGATGATCCAACATTTATATTTTTTAGTGTTTCAGCATCTGTAGTTTCAGAATTTATAACACATTGAATATTTTTTTGAGACGATCCATCATTTAATTCGATAAATCGATTTCCTCGAAAAGCTCTAACCCAGCCACCAATACTGATATCGGATTTTTTAGATTTTTCGGAAAATATTTCTTTTATTTTTGTAAGAGTCATTAATTTTCTATACAGTTAATATATCTTTTTCTTTAGAAGAGAACATATCATCAATAATCTTAATGTATTTATCAGTTAGTTCTTGTATATCTATTTCATTATTTGATTTCAAATCTTCTGATATTTCCAAAGATTTAATATTTTGATTAGAATCTTGCCTGATATTTCTTATTGTAACTTTAGCTGAATCAGATTCAGATTTTGCAACCTTAGATAATTCGATTCTTCTTTCTTCTGTTAATGGAGGGATATTAATTATAATAGATTCTCTATTATTTACAGGATTAAAGCCAAGATTTGAGTTAATAATACTTTTTTCTATTTCATCTAGTAAAGATTTTTCCCATGGTTGAATAGATATAGTTTGATTATTTGGGGTGTTAACATTTGCAACCTGGTTAAGAGGGGTTTGACTACCATAGTAGTCTACTGAAATATTCTTTAACATTATAGGATTAGCTTTCCCAGCTCTAATTTTAGATAGCTCACCATCTAGATGATTAATTGCAGAAATCATATTTTCTTCTGCGTTTTTTATAATATTTAAATTGTCATTCATATTTTTAATCTTATGAGAATATCCTAGTCCCTATTTTTTTGCCAGAAACAACTTTTGTTAGATTTCCTTTAATATTTATATCAAAAACAATAATAGGTAATTTATTTTCTTTACTTAATGTAAAAGCTGTTGTATCCATTATTTTAAGACCTTTTTTTATAGTCTCTTCAAATGAGATATCATCAAATTTAATAGCTTCTTTATTCTTTTCAGGATCTACATTATATATACCATCAACTCTTGTGCCCTTGAGAATAACATCTGCATTAATTTCAATAGCTCTAAGAACTGCAGCTGAATCTGTTGTAAAGTATGGATTACCAGTTCCAGATCCAAAAATTACAACTCTTCCTTTTTCAAGGTGTCTTGTAGCTTTTCTTTTGATAAATGGCTCTGCTATAGACTCCATTTTTATTGCTGTTTGAAGTCTTGTTGGAATATCAATACTCTCAAGTGCATTTTGAAGAGCTAATCCATTAATAACAGTTGCTAACATTCCCATATAATCTGCCTGAACTCTATCAATTCCATTTTGAGCACCTGCTACACCCCTATATATATTTCCACCTCCTATGACAATAGCAATCTCAATTCCAAGAAAATGGAGCTCTTTTATTTCTTTTGCGTAATCTAAAAGTCTTTCATTATCAATACCATAAGAATTTTTTCCAAGCAATGCCTCTCCGCTTAATTTTAATAAAATTCTTTTGTATTTCATTTATAGAAGATAACTATTACAAATATAGAAATAATGTTTTGAATGTTTTAAGATATTTCTAATGCATTTTTTAATGAATATTTTCCAATTTTGGTTCTTTTCAATGAATATAGAAAAGCTCCAGATTTTAATGATTTTCCATAATCATTGGCAATTGATCGAATATATGTACCCTTAGAACATTCTATTAAGAACTCTGCATACGGTCGATCATATTTTGTTATTTCAAAATCATAGATTTTAATCTCTCTATCTTTTAATTCAATTGTTTTATTCTCTCTTGCATATTCATAGGATCTTTTACCATTTTTTTTAATAGCAGAGAATATTGGAGGCTTTTGTGAGATTTTACCAATAAAATTTTTGCTTGATTCTATTAACTTATTGATTTCAATATGGTCATACTTATATATTTGATTAACCTTAGTTTCTAGATCATAAGATGGTGTAGTTTCGCCAAATTTGAATGTCCCTTTATATGTTTTTTTCATATCTTGATAACCAGAAATTTTTTTTGTTTCTTTTCCAGTACAAATCAACAATAATCCCGTAGCTAATGGGTCAAGGGTTCCTGCATGACCTACTTTAATTTTTTTTAAATTAAAGTTTTTGCAAAGCCTATTTCGAACTTTTTTTACAACATCAAAAGAAGACCATTTGTAAGGTTTATTTATTAGAATAACTTCTCCCTCTAAAATATTTTCAAGATTATAATTTTTTTCTAAAAAAAACATTTTATACTATAGAGTTATTTATTTTTAGTAAGTATTGAGTAGATGGAAAATAAAAAACCAATAATAACAATAGTAGGAGCAAGTCTAATTCTTCTAAAATTATAAATCTCTGGATTAAATTTAAATGGATCATCTGAACTGCCCCCTGACATTAAGAAGAATCCTATTAATAATATAAAAATTGACATTAATAATAGATTGTAGTTTTTTGAATCAAACAAAAATTTTTTATTTATATTTTTTTTGTTCATAATATTATAATTCCTCACTTGTCTTTAGATTAAGATATTTCTGAGTTACAAAATATGAGCTTATAACTGATGTGAGAACCCCAAATATCAAAGTAAAAATTAATACAATTATTAAATCATTAAAATCTTTTAATATTTCCAGTTCTTTAAATCTAATATCAATCTGATAAATTAAAATAGATAATAAAGATATAGAGAATAAAGATGATACTAGCCCCAATTTAAGATAAGTAATGATAAAAGGAAATCTAATAAAGCTTTTAGTTGCACCAACAAGTTGCATAGTTTTTATTATATGTCTCTTTGAGTAGACAGAAAGTTTTATTGAATTATTAATTAAAAGATAGCAAATAATCAAAAAGATGATTCCTAAAGATAGTATCCATATACCAATTTTCTTAAAATTATTATTTAATAGATCTATTAAAGGTTTATCATATTCTATACTTTCTATAAAATCATAATTATTTTTTAAATTCAGTATAAAATCATCAACATATTTGCTTTCAAATTCCTCACCTTTAAAATTAATATTCAGCGAACTTGACAATGGGTTAAAGCCCAGGAATGTTGTAAAATCTTCACCTATCTCTTCAGTAAAAATTTCTACTGCATCTTCCTGAGACAGATATTCAATTCTTACTATGTTTTGATTTAAAGTTAAAAGCTTTTCTAACTGTTTGATCTGAATGTCATTAGTATTTTCATCAAAATATACTCCAATTACTACTTGTTCTTTGAAATAGTTCCCAATACTGTTAGTTTTGACAAGTATTAGACTTAATAATCCTAGTAAAAACAACACTGAGGATATAATTATGAATATTGAAAAAAGATTACTCCTTAATCTATTTTTGCTGATCTTGTCGTAATTAGTAGATTTCAATTTTTTTTGTAAAATTAATAAACTATAAATTAATTAACTTTTTTATGTTAATCAAATTAGTTTCTCTTTTTAAACAATAAATGTATTTTTACAAAAAAAAGTGAAATACAGTTTTCTTGAAATAGAAAAAAAATGGCAAAAGTTTTGGAGTGATAACAGAATATATGAGATTAAAAATTCTAGTACTAAGCCAAAATTCTATGTTTTAGATATGTTTCCATATCCATCTGGAGCAGGTCTTCATGTTGGTCATCCACTAGGTTATATAGCAAGTGATATCTTTTCTAGATACAAAAGACATAAAGGCTATAATGTTTTACACCCTCAGGGGTATGATTCTTTTGGACTACCTGCTGAGCAATATGCTATTACAACTGGTCAACATCCCAAAAAAACTACATCAGATAATATAGAGATATATAGATCTCAACTAGATAGGATGGGTTTTGGTTTTGATTGGAGTAGAGAAATAAGGACATCTGATCCAGAATATTACAAATGGACTCAATGGATTTTTATTCTATTTTTCAATTCATATTACTGTCCATTTGATAATAAAGCAAAAAGTATAGATAATTTAATTGAGTTATTTAAAAGTGAAGGAAACCTAAAATTTAAATCTTTTTTATCATCAGATGATATGATTTTTGATTCTAAGGATTGGAATAATTTTGAAAAGGAATCTAAATCAAAAATATTAATGAGTTACAGACTTGCTTACTTATCAGATGGAGAAGTTAATTGGTGTGAAGAATTAGGAACTGTTCTAGCTAATGATGAAGTTATTAATGGGTTTTCTGAAAGAGGAGGTTTTCCAGTAACAAAAAAAAAGATAAAGCATTGGTGTCTTAGAATAAGCAAATATGCTGAAAGACTTTTGTCAGATCTAGAATCAATTGATTGGCCTGAACCTTTAAAAGAAATGCAAAGAAATTGGATTGGAAAATCAAAAGGTGTTTCTGTCAAATTTAAAGTTGAGGGGTTGAAAAAAAATATTGAAGTTTTTACTACAAGACCTGATACAATATTTGGCACAACCTTTTTAACAGTTGCACCAGAATATGATTTGTTAAATGAATTAACAACAAAAGAAAATGAAGAAAAAGTTAATGATTATTTAAAATCTATCTCAAGTAGATCTGAACTAGATCGAATTTCTGATTTAAAATCTGTTACAGGTGTTTTTACTGGGTCTTATGCAATTCATCCATTTACTTTAGAGAAAATTCCAATATGGGTGTCAGATTATGTTATTGCAAGCTATGGAACAGGTTCTGTAATGGCTGTTCCTTCTGGTGATCAGAGAGATTATGATTTTGCAAATAAGTTTGGTCTAGAAATAAAAAATATATTTAAAGGAATTGATATTTCTAAATCAGCATTTGACGAAAAATCTAATTTTATTCTAGAAAACTCACATTTTCTTGATAATCTTTCTTTTTCTGAAGCAATAGATAAAATTATTTCAGAAATAGAAAAAAAAGACATTGGAAAATCAAAAATCCAATATAAGTTAAGAGATGCAATTTTCAGTAGACAAAGGTATTGGGGAGAACCAATTCCAATTTATTATAAAGATGATCAGCCTAATACCTTAGATTTATCTGATTTACCTCTTGAACTTCCAGAAGTTGATAATTTTTTGCCAACAAAAAATGGTGATTCACCATTAGGAAATTCAAAAAAATGGGCATGGGATATAAGAAATAAAACTGTAGTTGAAAATGATTTAATAGATGAAAAGGATGTATTCCCCTTAGAACTTAATACAATGCCAGGGTGGGCAGGTAGTTCATGGTATTTCTATAGATACATGGACTCAAATAATAAAGACTCTTTTGCATCAAAAGATGCAATAGAATATTGGCAACGTATTGATCTTTACCTTGGAGGAAGTGAGCATGCTACTGGACATCTTTTATATTCAAGATTTTATCAAAAATTTTTGTTTGACCTAGATATTCTACCTGTTAATGAATATGCAAGTAAATTGATTAATCAGGGAATGATATTAGGGAACTCATCATTTATTTATAGAGAGAGAGGAACTAATAACTTTTATTCTAAAAATTTAATAAAAAATAAAAAGGTAGATAAAATTAGAATTGATATATCTTATGTAGATATTGAAAATAATTTAGATATAGATAATTTAAAAAAGAGTAACAAATCTTTTAGTGATTCTGAATTTTATTCTGAAAATGGAAGGTTTTTAGTAGAAAGAGAGCATGAAAAAATGTCAAAATCTAAATTTAATGTAGTAAATCCAGATGATATATGTGATCAGTATGGAGCAGATACACTTAGAATGTACGAAATGTTTCTTGGACCTATTGATCAATCAAAACCTTGGAGTACAAGAGGTATATCTGGTGTTCATTCCTTTTTAAAAAAATTCTGGAATCTATTTTTTTTAGATAGAAAATTCAAAGTTTCTAAGGATTCTCCTTCAGAAGAGTCAATAAAAATTTTGAATCAAACTATAAAGAAAATAACTAATGATATAGAAAAGTTTAGTCTTAATACATGTATTAGTAGCTTTATGATTTGTGTTAATAAACTCAGTGAGGAACAATGTAACAGCGAGTCTGTTTTAAAACCACTATTAATATTAATCTCTCCTTTTGCTCCTCATTTTGCAGAAGAATTATGGAGTTTAATGGGAAATAAAAAGTCAATTGTAGATGAACCCTTTCCAATTCATGATGATAAAGTTCTAGTGGAATCGCAAAAGTTATATCCTGTATCATTTAATGGAAAGACAAAATTTACAATAAATCTATCATTGGATTTAAGTAATGAAGAAATTGAAGAGATAATATTCAACAATGAACAGACGAAAAAGATTTTAGATAATAAAAAGCCTAAAAAAATTATTATAGTAAAGGGGAGAATCATTAATATTGTAGTGTGATGGCCAACTTTAATTATGAAATTATTGGGTTGATTGCAGCAGCTATAACAACATTTGCATGGGTTCCACAAGTTTACAAAATGTATAGTGAAAAAAATGCAGCTGGAGTATCTCTAACCATGGCTTTATTATTTTTTGTTGGTATAACACTTTGGTTTATATATGGTTATTTAATTGGGAGTATTTCAATTATGATAGCTAATGGCGTAACACTTTTTCTCCAGGCTATGATAATTATTTATAAGTTAAAAGAGTAATAATAATTTTTATTAATCTTCTAATTGTATAATTTTGATAAAAAAATATTATGGACTATTTATTTTATGGATATAACTTAGATTATTATATGATACTAATTCCTATTATTCTTTTGAGTATGATAATTGGTGGGAGGTTAAAATATAAAATGAAGAAATACTCAAAACAGAATCTTTCTTCTGGTATGACAGGAAAAGAGATTGCTGAGAAGATGCTTAATGATAATGGGATTTATGATGTGAAAGTTATATCTGTGAGAGGACAGTTAACAGACCATTATAATCCATCAAAGAAGACTGTTAATCTTAGTGAGTCAGTATATAATCAAAGAAATGCTGCTTCTGCTGCTGTAGCTGCCCATGAGTGTGGGCATGCAGTTCAACATGCAAAAGGATATGAATGGTTAAAAATGAGATCAATTCTTGTACCATTTGTAGGAGTTAGTTCCAATCTTGGTATTTATCTTATAATTGGTGGTATTTTTCTTATGGGGAGCTCACCCCTTCTAGGACAGACTATATTTCAATTAGGCATACTTGGATTTGCTACAGGAACTCTTTTTAGTTTTGTAACTCTGCCAGTAGAGTTTGATGCAAGTAATAGAGCAATCTATTGGCTTGAGAGAAAGAGGATTGTTAATCAAAGAGAGTTAATTGGAGTTAAAGATGCTCTTAAATGGGCTGCAATGACTTATATTGTTGCTGCTTTGGGTTCTCTAGCTCAGCTGGTTTATTTTTGGACTAGAATGAGAAGGTGATCTACTTATTTATATAATTTTCAATTCCCATTGCCATAGATGGAGAATCATCTGTAGGAACTTCTATATCAACTTTTAAGTTCTTATTTTTTGCAGCTTCAAGAGTAGTTTCCCCATAAACAGCTATAAGTGTCTTATTTTGTTTAAAGTCAGGAAAATTCTTAAATAATGATTCTATACCAGAAGGACTAAAGAATACAAGAATATCATAGTATACATCACTAAGATCAGATAGATCACTTATAACAGTTTTGTATAATTGTACTCTATCCCAAGTTATCTCAAATGAATCTAGTGTTTGAACTATTTTTGGATTAAGACTTCCTGATGTTGGAACTAAATACTTCTCATTAATAAATTTTTCAAAAGTACTTTCTAGGTCATTGAAATTATTGTTTCCTACATATATCTTCCTTTTTCTATATACAACATACTTTTGTAGATAAAATGCTACTGCTTCAGATTGACAAAAGTATTTAGTCTGAGCCGGTACTTTAAATCTCATTTCCTCAGCAATTCTAAAGAAATGATCAACAGCATTTCTACTTGTTAGTATAATATTTTGAAATTTTGAAAAATCTACTTTTTGAGATCTTACATTTTTTGCTGAAAGCCCTTCTACGTGTATAAAAGGTCTAAAATCTACTTTAACCTTATATTTCCTAATAAGCTTTGAATAAGGTGAATTATGATTGGAAGGCTCTGGTTGTGAAATTAAAATAGTCTTTATACCCATGCTTATAAATTAATTAAATTGAGACCTTTAGAATATTTGAATACAACCATATCCAAGGGGCTAATTTGAACGCACAAAGATACAAAATAAAATAAACAATAAGTTTTAGATTACCTCTCCGGATTAAATATAAATAATTGTTTAATTGCGCTACCATATATATAATTAAACAAATCGAAATCAAAGTTTTTAAGAAAAATGAATTATAGCTAAAGTAATAACTGTTTATAAAAACAATAATAAATGCAAAAAATGCTGCAATAATAGATAAATTATATATTTTATTGGAAAAAAAATTTAAATTATAACCTATATAAACATTGAATATAAATCTAACTAATAAATATCTGGAAATACAAATAATTGCTATAATTAACCATATTTTAAATAGATCATATGGATTTTTAAAATTTATAAATGAGTCAATAATAAAAGTTATTATAGAAGTAATAAACAAAAACCAATAAGAATTGAATAGATTAAAATAATTTGATTTGCTTGAGCTCTTCTCCGCTTCACTAATTCCTGGAAAGAAATTAGTCATTGAATACCTAAATCTGTTAAATAAATAAATTAATTTTGTAGAGTTGAATATTTTAAATATAAAAATTGAAATTAGAAATACCAATAAGTAAATACTGTAGAAATCTTTGCTTATATAATTTATATAAAAATGCATTTTACAAAATTAATCTTATTCAATGAACAATAAAACTATAGTAATTATTCCAACTTATAATGAAGTAGAAAATATTTCTAGGATCATTGATTTAATAATTTTAGAAAATCAGCATATTGATGTTCTGGTTGTTGATGATAATTCTCCAGACGATACTGCATCATTGGTTGTTCAAAAACAAAATAGCTATCCAGATAGAGTATTTTTGATTAAGAGACTTCATAAAAAAGGGCTTGGAACTGCATATATAGATGGTTTTAAGTGGTCTTTGAAAAATAAATATGATTTTATAATATCCATGGATGCTGACTTTTCTCATAATCCAAATGAATTACCAAAAATGTTAGACAATTTACATGCTGGTGTAGATGTACTTATTGGCTCCAGATACATAAATGGTGTTAGTGTAGTAAATTGGCCAATAGGAAGAATCCTTTTGTCATATTTTGCCCAAATATATGTCAGATTAATTACTAATATGCCAATTAAAGATCCTACTTCTGGATTTGTTGCTTATAAGGCTAAATGTATTGATTCTCTTGATTTAGATAAATTTAGATTTATTGGCTATGCATTTCAAATTGAAATGAAATATAAAATTTGGAAGAAAAAATACAAATTAAAAGAACATCAGATAATCTTCATGAATAGAGAGTTGGGAGAATCAAAATTAGATAAAAAAATTATTTTAGAAGCAGTTTTTGGTGTTTTGAAGCTGAGATTTGATTCTATTTTTAAGAGACTATGAGCAATAAAATTTTAATTAAAAATGCAAGAATAATTAATGAGGGGACTTCATTAATCAAAGATATTTTAATAGAAGGATTAATTATTAGTAAAATTGACACTGAAATTAACGTGTTAAGTTCCGTAAATATTATCAATGCTGAAGGTTTAACTCTTATTCCTGGAATGATTGATGATCAAGTTCATTTTAGAGAACCAGGATTAACTCATAAAGGAGATATTTTTTCAGAATCTAGAGCTGCTGTAGCTGGGGGGGTAACTTCTTTTATTGAAATGCCAAATACTATACCAAATACTACAAATAATTCAGCCTTAAATGAAAAAATAGAAATTGCAAAATCTAAATCATTTGCAAATTTTTCATTTATGTTTGGTGGAACAAATTATAATTTAGATGATATTCTTAGTGTTGATGACAATAATATTGCAGGGATAAAGCTTTTTCTTGGCTCATCAACTGGAAATATGCTTATAGATAATCATAAAGTTATTGAAGAAATATTTAGAAATACGAAATTGCCAATTTCTGTTCATTGTGAAGATGAAGATATAATTAAGAAAAATTTAATTAATTATATTAATAAGTACGGAGATGATATCCCTATAGATCTCCATCCTGAAATTCGAAATGAAGAAGCCTGTTATAAATCATCAAAATTTGCAATTGAATTAGCTAAAAAAACGGATGCAAGATTGAATGTATTTCATATTTCAACTGCAAAAGAACTTGATTTATTCGATAATAAATTACCGTTAAGACAAAAGAAGATTACCTCAGAGGCTTGTGCTCATCATTTGTGGTTTACAGACAAAGATTACAAACTACTTGGAACTAAAATAAAATGGAACCCAGCAATAAAAACTGAAAGAGATAAAAACGAACTATGGAATGCTGTATTAAATGATAAAATTGACATTATTGCATCTGATCATTCCCCTCATACAATTGAAGAGAAAAACAGATTTTATACTAAATGTCCATCTGGTGGACCAATGGTTCAACATTCAATAATTTCTATTTTAACCGAATCAAAAAAATATAATATTGGTATTGAAAAAATTGTAGAAAAGATTTCTCATAATCCTGCAATAGTATTTAATATAAAAAAAAGAGGTTTTATTAAGGAGGGTTATTATGCTGATATAGTATTAATAGATACTAATAAAGATTATAATGTCACTAAAGATTCATTACTTTATAAATGTAATTGGTCACCCTTTGAAGGTCAGACTTTTGACTCATCAATTTTTATGACATTTGTAAATGGTCAAATTGTTTATGATAAAGGTAAGATAGTTTCAGATCCAAAAGGTAGACAACTAATTTTTGATAGATGAGAAATATAATATTTATTTTATTAATTTTATTTGTGCCAATAGGTTGTGAAACATCTAATAAGCCTAATAACCTCATAGGTAAAAAGCAAATGGAAAATATAATTTTTGATATTTTAATATTAAATGGTATTAACACAAATTCTTTAATGAATGAAGTTGAAGTTATTGGCGATGAGTTTATCTTTGAGAGATATTCTATAGATAGTTTACAATTTTATGAGAGTGAAGTATATTATTCAAAAAAACCGAGAGATCACTATGAGATTTATTCTAATGTTAAAAAAAGAATAAACAAAGTCATTGATACTCTTTCAATTAATTAATTAATCATGAAAAATTTTATTGATGAGTTAAAGTGGAGAGGAATGTTGCAGGATATTATCCCTGGAACTGAGGATCATCTTAATAATAATAAATCACTTGGATATATAGGTTTTGATCCAACATCTGATTCACTTCATGTAGGAAGTTTAGTGCCAATTTTTATTTTAATGCATTTTCAAAAATATGGTCATACCCCTGTTGTTTTATTGGGAGGAGCTACGGGGATGATTGGTGATCCTTCTGGAAAATCAGATGAAAGGAAATTATTAGATAAAGATATTTTAGATTTTAATTTTAAAAAGCTTAAAAAACAATTTGAGAAATTTTTGGATTTTGACTCAAAAAAAGAAAATTCAGCAATTTTATTGAATAATTATGATTGGATGAGTAAGTTTTCGATAATTGATTTTTCCAGAAATATAGGGAAACACATTACCATTAACTATATGATGGCAAAGGATTCAGTTAAAAAAAGAATTGGAAAAGAATCAGACGATGGAATGTCCTTTACTGAGTTTACATATCAATTAGTTCAAGGATATGACTTTCTTTATTTATTCCAAAATATGAACTGTACTATTCAAATGGGGGGAAGTGATCAGTGGGGAAATATAACTACAGGGACAGAATTAATTAGAAGAAAAGAAAATAAAAAAGCATTTGCACTGACATGCCCATTAGTTACTAAATCTGATGGTTCAAAATTTGGTAAGTCTGAGAGTGGAAACGTTTGGCTTGATAAAAAGAAAACTTCAGCATATAAATTTTATCAATATTGGATAAATGTATCTGATGAAGATGCTCAAAACTATATTAAGATATTTACTTTTTTGACTCAAAAAGAAATAGATGAAATAATTACAGAGCATAATAAAAATAAAGGTTTAAGAGTTTTGCAAAACCATTTAGCAAATTCTTTGACTAAGCTTATCCATGGAGAGAAAGAATTAGAAAATGCAGTAAATGCATCTAAAATTTTATTTGGAAAATCTAGTGAAGATGACTTAAGGTCAATTGATTCAGATACAATTATGGAAATTTTTGAAGGAGTCCCTAAATCAAACTTAAGTTTAAAAAAGCTTAATGATGGGGTTCAGATAGAAAGGTTTCTTTCAAAGGAGACAAATTTTTTAAAATCTTTAAGTGAAGCCAAAAGAGCGTTGAATGAAAATTCAATTTATGTAAACAAAAATAAAGTTTCGAATAACTTTATAATTAGTGATAAAGATTTAATTAATAAAAAATTCATTCTTCTTCAAAGAGGTAGAAAAAATTATTTCTTGGTTAATGTTAATTAAAAGATTATAGTTTTTTGCTAAATTACCCATAGGTATATGAAAAAATCAGATATTAAAATACTTCTAGTTGATGATGAACCAGATATTATTGAAATTTTAAGATATAATCTGACACAGGAAGGTTATAGTGTTATAGCTGCTAAGGATGGCCATTCTGCCATAAAGAAAGCAGAAAAGGAGATTCCTAATTTAATTATAATGGATGTTATGATGCCTAAAATGGATGGAATAGAGGCTTGTGGAATAATCAGGCAAAATCCAAAATTTAATGATACAATCATAATGTTTCTAACTGCAAGGGGTGAAGATTATTCTCATGTTGCAGCCTATGATGCTGGAGCGGATGACTATGTTACAAAACCTATAAAGCCAAAAGTTTTTATATCTAAAGTAAAGGGTCTTTTAAGAAGGTTAAAAAAAGAAAATAATTTGACATCAATTATAGAGATTGGTAAATTAATAATAGATAATGATGAGTATAAAGTGAAAGTCTCAGGTCAATCCCTTTCACTTCCAAAAAAAGAATTTGAACTTCTATATCTATTAGCTTCTAAGCCTGAAAAAGTCTTCAAAAGAGAAAAAATAATGCAATTTATTTGGGGTTCTGATGTTGTCGTTGGAGATAGAACAATTGATGTTCATATGAGAAAATTAAGAGAAAAAATTGGAGATAAGTACTTTAAGACAATAAAGGGAGTTGGTTATAAGTTCGTTAATCCAGATAAATGAGTTTTTTTCGAAAATTGACTAAATATAAATATCCATTAGGATTGTCAATAGTTTTCACAATATTGGCAACCATACTTTATATAATTTTTGAAATACAATTTAACAATAGTTTTGATTTTTTACATTTCATTGGTAAGCAAAAGTTTACTATAATTATATTTTTTATTTTATCTTTTATTCTATTTAATGTACTGATTAATAGATATATAAATAATGTAATTAATAGAGTCCTTGAAGAAATATCACCTGAATCTTATTTTTCAGAAATTCAATCTGATAAAGTGGGCCTTGATCAATTAGCTCAGAAGCTGCTTAAAAAAACTCAATCTAGAACAACAGAAATAAATGTTCTAAAAGATAAAGATACATATAGGAAGGAATTCTTAGGAAATATTTCTCATGAACTAAAGACCCCTTTGTTTACTATTCAAGGTTATATCTTAACTCTAATGGATGGTGCATTAAAAGATAAAAATGTTAGACATAAGTATCTTAAAAGGGCTGCTAAAGGAGTTGATAGAATAATAAATATTGTATTAGATCTTGATTTAATAACTCAATTTGAATCGGGTATAAAAATAGTTGATAAGAAAAAATTTGATATTGTTGAGGTAGTTCAGAATGTTTTTGATTTACTTGAAATAGAATCACAGAATAGTAGAATATCACTTGTATTTGATAAAGAATATTCCTCTCCAGTTTATGTTAATGCTGATGAAGAAAGAATATTACAAGTTTTAACCAATTTATTAGTTAACTCCTTGAAATATGGACTTGAAGGTGGTAGAACTGAGATTTTTATTCAAGAAATAGAAAACCAGAAAATTTTAATAAGAGTTATGGATACTGGCGAGGGAATTGAAAAACATCATCTTCCTAGGTTATTTGAAAGATTTTATAGAGTTGATCCAACCAGGTCTAGAAAAAAAGGAGGTTCTGGCCTTGGGTTATCAATTGTTAAGCATATTATTGAAGCCCATAATGAAAATATTTATGTTGAAAGTGAAATTGGCAGGGGAACTACTTTTTCTTTTACACTTGACCGACTATAAGGTTAATAATACCAAAATATTTTATCTGAAATTAATATATGTTAGAAGATGATTTTTACAAAAAAGTTTATAAGGTTGTAAGAAAAATACCATTTGGTCAGGTGACAACATATGGAGCAATAGCAAAATTTATTGGTTCACCATCCAGTTCTAGAGTTGTTGGCTGGGCTCTAAATTCTTCGCATAATGATTCATCAATCCCAGCTCATAGGGTAGTTAATAGAAATGGACTTCTAACTGGAAAACATCACTTTTTTGGTCATGATTTAATGAAACAGTTACTAGAAAATGAAGGAATAAACATAATAGATAATCAGGTGCAAGATTTTGAAATAAAATTTTGGAAACCTAAATAATTTTTCAAAGTTATAATATTTTAAATTACTACTTAGCAGTATCTTTGTAGATATTATTAATAATGGAATTGAATAAAAAATCTATTTCTAAGGTATTAGAAGAAGTATATTCATCAGGTTCGAAAGATAATATTATAAAATCTGGTGTTGTAGCAAATATAATGGTATTTGATATTGAAGTAGATATTGATTTAATTATGGATAATCCAACACTTCAAGCTAGGAAAAAGTTAGAAGCAGAAATAATTGACATAATACATCAAAGAATTAACAGTAAAGCAAAAATTAAGTTTAACACAAAAATTAAAAAAGTGTCTAAACCTGAGATTGAGAGGGTTAATAAAAAATTATCTGGAGTTGACTCAATTATTGCAATTTCTTCAGCAAAAGGAGGGGTTGGAAAATCTACTTTTACTGTTAATGCTGCTGCAATACTAGCTAAAATGGGATGTAAAGTTGGAATATTAGATGCAGATATATATGGTCCATCTATTCCGACAATGCTGGATGTTGAGGGATATGTTCCAAAATCTATCAAAATTGACGGTGTTTCAAAAATTGAACCTGTAGAAAGTTATGGGATTAAATTAATGTCAATAGGTTTTTTCACAAAACTTGATCAAGCAGTTGTATGGAGAGGTCCGATGGCATCTAAGGCCCTTAAGCAAATGATTTTTGATACTAATTGGGGAGAATTAGATTTCTTGTTTTTAGATTTGCCTCCAGGTACTGGAGATATACATCTTAGTCTAGTTCAATCTCTTCCAATAAATGGAGCTGTAATAGTTAGTACACCACAAAATGTTGCATTAGCTGATGTTAGAAGAGGAATTAAGATGTTTCAACAAGACAGTATTAATATTCCAATTCTAGGTCTAGTTGAAAACATGTCATATTTTACATCAAATGAAGAACCAGAAATTAAACATTTTATCTTTGGAGAAAGTGGGGTAAAATATCTTGCTAAAGATTTAGATATTAATTTTTTAGGTGAAATACCAATATTTACAAGTCTTAGAGAAGCTTCTGATTTTGGTAGACCTGGATCACTTCAGGAAAATTCAGTAATCGAAAATATATTTAGAGATATCTCTAAGCTTCTTGTTGAAGAATTAATTAAAAGAAATAATGAATTACCCCCTACTAAGATTGTCAAAATCACTAATTTAGTAGGGTGTTCAGCAGTTAAGAAAAAATCATGACAAAAGAAATAGAAGAAAAAGTATTAATAGCATTGGATGAAATAAGACCTTTTTTAGAAAAAGATGGAGGTGATATTTCTTTAGATTCAATTTCTGACAATAAAATAGTCAACGTTAAACTTCATGGGACATGCGTGGGTTGTAAAGTAAATCAAATGACACTTAAATTAGGGGTTGAGACTATAATAAAAAGACATGTACCTCATATTGAAAAAGTAAACTCAGTATTATAATTATTATCTAAATGATTAAAACAGATATTTTAATTATAGGAGGAGGACCCGCTGGACTATTTTCTGTTTTTGAAGCAGGTTTGTTAAAAATGAAATGTCATATACTAGACTCTCTAGCTCAGCCTGGTGGTCAGTGTATTGAATTATACCCAAAAAAACCAATATATGACATACCAGCCTATCCTGAAATTATTGCAGGTGATTTAATTAAAAAATTATTAGAACAAATTAAACCATTTAATCCAGGTTATACTCTTGGAGAAACTGCAGTCAAATTAGAAAAAAATAATGAAGGGTCTTTTATTGTAACTACAGATAAGGGAACAAAGCATGAATCTAAAATTATTGCAATTGCTGGAGGTCTTGGAACTTTTACTCCAAGGAAACCCAATCTGGATAATCTAGAGAAGTTTGAAGATAATGGGATCGATTATTTAGTTAAAGATCCAGAAAAATATAAAGATAAGATTGTCTTAATTGCTGGAGGAGGAGATTCTGCATTAGATTGGACTTTATTTTTGTCAACTATTGCTAAAAAGGTAATTCTTATTCATAGAAGGAATGGATTTAGAGGAGCAGAAGAATCCATATTAAATGTTCAAAATTTAAAGAATAGGGGGTTAATTGATGTCTTAACACCAACTCAAGTTGTCTCTCTTAAAGGATCTTCAAAACTTGAGTCAGTTTTTATTGATACTGATGGAGAATCTAAGGAAATCAAGGTTGATTATTTTATTCCCCTATTTGGGTTAGTTCCAAAACTTGGACCTATTAAAGATTGGGGTTTAGAAATTGAAAATAATTCTATTAAAGTTAATAATAGTCTTGATTACCAAACAAATATTAAAGGAATATTTGCAATAGGAGATGTAAATACTTATCCTGGAAAACTCAATTTAATTTTGAGCGGATTCCATGAGGCTGCTGTAATGTGTCACAGTGCATATAATTTATTAAATCCTGGTAAGAAAAAGATATTAAAATATACTACTATTAGCGGTGTAGAAGGTTTTGATGGAAGCAAAAAAGAAGCAAAAAGAACTACTATTAGTAAAATAAACTAAATTTTATTTTTATAGAATGAATGAAAAAGATTTTATTTATTCCAAAGATATTAAATTAAATGGTGTTGTTAAATGGAGCGCTCCAAGTAATATAGCCATAGTAAAATATTGGGGTAAATTAGAAAATCAAATTCCACAAAATCCTTCAATTAGTTTAACATTAAGTAAATCAATAACAAATACTAGCCTTTCATTAACACCGAAGAAGAATAAAATTTCAAATTTGCACTTTGAATTTGAAGGAGAGAAACAAGAATCTTTTGAAAAGAAAACTTTAATGTTTTTAAATAAAATTGAAAAATTCTTTCCATTTATTAAAAATCATGATTTAGAAATAAAATCTAATAATACTTTTCCTCACAGTAGTGGTATTGCATCATCAGCTTCATCAATGGCCGCATTATCAGCTTGTTTAGTTGATTTCGAAAAGATGGATAATAGAGAAATGTCTGATGAATATTTTTTTAAAAAGTCATCATTCATCGCAAGAATTGGATCTGGAAGTGCATCAAGAAGTTTATATGGACCAGTTGTTATATGGGGAGAGTCAAAAGCTTATGAAAACAGCAATGATTTATTTGGAATAAATATCTCAAATCAAGCCCATGAAATATTTAAAGAATTTAATGACACTATTCTAATAATAAACCCGGGGCAAAAGGAGATTTCTAGTAGTGAAGGTCATGAATTAATGAATAAAAATCCATTTTCAAATCAACGTTATGAAATAGCTAGAAAAAATGTTATAAATCTTATGGAAATATTAAAAAGTGGGGATTTAGATGGTTTTATAAGTATTACGGAATCTGAAGCTTTAATGATCCATTCTTTAATGCTAACATCTAATCCAAACTATATACTAATAAAGCCGAATACTTTGAAAGTCATATCTAAAATAACTGAATTTAGAACTGAGACAAAACTTCCTATTTGTTTTACACTTGATGCAGGTTCAAATGTACATTTGCTTTATCCAGAAAATGTAAAGAAAAAGATTTCAGATTTTATTAAAGTTGAATTAATGCAATACTGTTTTTCAAATAGATATATTGATGATGAGGTTGGTCATGGACCTAAAAAAATATTAAATGAAAAATAAATATTTCTATTCAAAAATTTTACTTTTTGGGGAATATGGCATTATAAAAAATTATTCAGGATTATCAATTCCATTTAAAAAATTTAATGGAACATTAAAACTTAATGATAAGCTGAATGCTAAAGTAGAAGCATCAAATTTAGAAATTCAAAAATTCTTTGAATATATAAAAGCTAATACTAATGATTTAGGAAGATTTAATTTACAGTCTTTAAAAGAAGATATATCTAATGGACTTTATTTTGACAGTGATATACCTAAAGGATTTGGAGTGGGGAGTAGCGGAGCATTAGTTGCAGCAATATATGATAAATATTGTGATTCAGATACTGATGATTTGTATGAATTAAAAAAAACATTTTCAACTATGGAATCCTATTTTCATGGGAATTCATCTGGATTAGATCCCTTAGTTTCATTTTTTAATAATCCAATTTTTATTTCTGAAGGTGTTGTTGAATTATTAGCTGATATAAAGTTTCTAAATTCTAAGATATATTTAATTGACAGTAAATACTCATCAAATACTAAAGAAATGATAGAATTATTTAATAATAAAATGAATGATAAAGATTTTTCCAATTTTTTTAATAAATCTTATATTAATACAACTAACGAATGCATAACTAATCTTCTAAATAGTTCAAATTATTATAGAGATTCAATAAAAAAACTTTCAGAGATTACTTATAAAAATATGAATGAAATGATTCCTGATTCATTAAATGAAATATGGAATGAAGGACTCAAATCAGATTCCTTTTACATGAAACTTTGTGGCTCTGGAGGAGGAGGGTTTTTTCTAGTTTTTGATTTTGAAAATGAAATAAAAGGTAAGTTAGATAAATTCAAATTATTTGAAGTTTAAACTAATGCAAAAAATTATTATACTATTTGGAGTAAGTGGATCTGGTAAATCTCTTATTGGAAAAAAATTATCTGATAATTTGAGTTTTGAATTTATTGAAGGTGATAATTTTCATTCAACTGATAATATAAAAAAAATGAAAACTAATATATCATTAAATGATATTGATAGAGAGGAATGGTTAATGAGTATCAATAACGAATTAAAAAACAATTTAGATAAAGATATAGTAATTGCTTGTTCAGCCCTAAAAGAAGATTACAGAAAAAAATTAATAAGTGGTATCAATGCAAATATTTTTTGGTTTTGTTTAAAAGGAGAATTCAGATTAATTCAAGAAAGATTAAAAAATAGAAAAAATCATTTTTTTCAATCAGATTTATTACAAAGCCAATTTGATATAATTGAATATCCTGATTATTGTAATTTTATAAACATAACTGAGAGTCCACAAGATATTGTTAAATTTATTAAGCATAAAATTTTAAAATGAGTAGCTGGGGTATAATTGGGATTGGTAGAATAGGATTAAGTATGGCAAGAAATATGTCTTCTAAGGATATAAGCTTATCACTATATGATAAGACTTTTGATAAAAAACTGAATCCAATTTTTGAGACTAAAAAATTATATCCTGAATTAAAATCTACATTAGTTTTTAAGGATATATCTAGTTTCGTTGATTCGATTCAAAAACCAAGAAAAATTTTAGTTCTTGTTCCTTATGGGAAACCAAATGATCAGGTTATATCTAAACTCCTAGAAATTTTGGATGAAGGTGATATATTAATTGATGGTGGGAACACTAATCCAGTTATTAGTTCAAATAATCATTTAAAAACTAAAAAAAATAAAATTCTTTATTTAGGTATGGGAGTATCAGGCGGAACAGAAGGTGTTTTGAATGGCCCATCCATGATGATTGGAGGAGATATTAATGCTTTTAATATAGTCAAAAAAGATTTTTCACTAATTACATCAAAAACTATTGATAAATCATCGAGCTTTGATTTTTTTGGTGATTCCAATCAGGGGCATTTTGTTAAGATGATTCATAATGGAATTGAGTATGTTGAAATGCAATTAATATCATCTATTTATAAATTATTGAATGATTCAGGTAATTATGATAATGAAAAAATTGCTAAAATTTTTAAGGAATGGAATAACTCAAATTTAAAAAGTTATCTACTTGATATATCAATTAAAAAAGTATTAGAAAAGATTGATGATAAATATTTAATCGAAAAGATTGATGATCTAGCTGGAGATAATGGTACAGGAAGGTGGATGCTAAATTATGGAATTGAGCTTGGATGCTCAACAAGTTTATTATCCTCAGCTATGGATACCAGATTTATTTCTAACCTGAAAGGTGAAAGAAATAAAATAAGTAAAATAATAAAACAAAGTCCTAAAAGTTTTGATATAAATATAAATTCATTAAGTAGAGCTTATCAATTTTGTAGAATTATAAATTATATTCAAGCTTTTTGTTTAATAAATGCTGCAAATAGTAGTTATAATTGGAATATTAGTATTTCAAAAGCATTAAATGTTTGGTCAAATGGAAGCATAATAAAGTCAAGTTTAATTAATTTATTTTATTCAAATTATTCAGTTGAAAAGATTTTAAATGATAAGACAATAATTACAGATCTAAATGATTTTAAATCTGATTTAATTGATACAATTACTGTGTCATTAAAAAATGATGTTTCTATTCCTTGTTTCGCTGATGCCTTGAACTATTTTAATCAGATATCAAATAATTCATTAAGCACTAATATGATTCAAGCTCAAAGAAATTATTTTGGATCTCACTCTATAAAAATTAACTAGAAAATGGATGTTTATATAATAAGTATGTAGTATGTAATGCATAGTACTTAAAAATTATTATATTTGGAAAAATTTAAATACTAAAAATCATGAAAAAACTACTATTAATTTTTTTAACCTTACTTTTCGTTTCGTGTATCTCTGTAAAATTCCCAGAGACAGTTGCAATAGACTTGCAATTAGATAAAGAATCTGCAAAAAATCTTACAGAAGCAATAAATAAATCTAATTCTAAAATTCATATGATGAGGCTTCACAAAGACGGTCCGATTTCAATGAAAAGGGATGAAAACATTGTTATTTCAGGAATTATAAATGATTCGGAGGATTTTGAGTGGATAGGAGATGATGGTAAAAAAATGAAGAAGGTTATGATAATAGGAGAGAGATTTGGAAAAGGTCCGAATGCTAATAGATATATGGATGAACTTCCAAAAGCAATTATTGATAGAATTAAAAGAGCATCTGAAAAAGGGATGGATATTAAAATCGATACAATAATTTCAGAGGATGGTGAAAGAAGAGAAATAAAAATTGAAGTAAAAATAGACAGCACCACTGTAGGCAATAATTAATCTCTGATGGATTTTATAAATCCATTTATTGAACTAAGCCCTTTTGATTTAAGATTTTTTATGAATGAAGATCCAATAATTGCTCCTTTTGAGTATTGAGTTGCAGTTTCATATGTATTTTTACTTCCAATACCAAAGCCTATAATTCTTTTAGTTGAAAGATTCATTTTTTCAATTTTTTTAAAGTAAGTCAATTGATTAGAATCAAAAGAATCTTTAGAACCAGTAACACTTGATGAACTTACCATATATATGAATCCATCTGATATTTTATCAATGTGTCTAATCCTTTCTTCAGGAGTTTGAGGTGCAATTAGAAACAAGTTATATAACCCATAATCCTTGAAAATAGATTTATAGTTTGTTTCATAATAATCAATGGGTAAATCAGGAATTATAAGACCGTCAATATCAATTTCACTACATTTTTTACAAAAATCTTCCACTCCATATTGAAGAATTGGATTAAAGTAACCCATAATAATTAACGGAATAGAAACCTTAGATCTAATATTTTTTAATTGATCAAATAATACATTAGAATTCATTCCATTTTTGATTGCTTGGGTAGAACTATCCTGAATTATAGGTCCATCTGCAAGAGGATCACTAAATGGTAAACCTATTTCTATCATATCTACACCTGATTCCTCGAGTTTTATAATAATATCTTCAGTATCATTTAAGCTAGGGTATCCAGCTGTAAAATAAATGGATAGAAGCTTTCCTTCGTCGTTTAATTTTTTATCAATCCTATTCATTATAAATTAAAATATTCTATGTAAGTATTTAAATCTTTATCACCTCTTCCAGAAAAATTAACAACTATTATGTCATCTTTTTTAAAGTCTAAATATTTAAATGTAGCAAATGCATGAGCTGTTTCAATTGCAGGAATTATTCCCTCAAGTTTAGAAACTTCTAATCCAGCTAACATTGCATCCTGATCAGTAATTGAAATAAATTTAGCTCGCTTAGATTCAAGAAGATGCGCATGAAGAGGACCAACACCTGGATAATCTAATCCAGCTGATATAGAATATGGCTCAATTATTTGACCATCCTTTGTTTGCATTAATAATGTCTTACTACCATGAATAATTCCAATTTTCCCTAATACAGAAGTTGCAGCACTTTTTCCAGATTTTACTCCTTCTCCTGCTGCCTCAACTGAAATAATTTTGACATTTTCATTTTCTAAATATTCATAATATAGACCAGCTGCATTACTACCTCCTCCAATATTTGCGATTAAGTAATTTGGATTCTCTTTTCCTTCTAGTTTGAGAAGTTGTTGTTTTACTTCTTTAGAAATAACAGATTGAAATCTGGCAACCATATCTGGATATGGATGAGGTCCAACAACTGATCCAATTATGTAATGAGTAGTAAGAGGGTTATTTATCCAATCTCTTATTGCTTCATTTGTTGCATCTTTTAATGTTTTGCTTCCAGACTCTACTGAAATAACTGACGCTCCTAGCATTTTCATTCTAGCAACATTAGGAGATTGCCTCTTAATGTCAACTGCTCCCATATAGATAACGCATTCTATTCCCATTAGAGCACATACTGTTGCAGTTGCAACTCCATGCTGACCAGCACCGGTTTCTGCAATTATTCTTTTTTTTCCAAGTTTTTTAGCAAGTAATATCTGACCAATAGTGTTATTTATTTTATGTGCACCAGTATGACATAAATCTTCTCTTTTAAGATATATCTTAGTTTTATATTTTTCCGAAAGTCGACTAGCAAAATATAATGGTGTTGGCCTTCCAACATATTCTTTTAAAAGTTTATCATAATCTTTTTTGAACTCTTTTTGATCTATTATTTTTTTATAATTATTTTTTAGCTCTTCAAGATTTGGATATAACATTTCTGGAACAAATGCTCCGCCATATTTGCCATAAAACCCATCACTAGTGACTTTATATTTCATAATCTTAATATCTTTTTAAATTCTTTTAATTTACCTATATCCTTTAGAGTATCTTCATTCTCAAATTTACTATTCACATCTATCCCATGAATTGGAAGATTGTTAGTTAATAAATCTAAAATTTTTTTTGTAGAATCAATACCAATTCCTCCACTTAGAAAAAAAGGTTTTTCTAAATTATATTTTTTTAGAAGCTCCCAGTCAAAGGAAATTCCACTCCCCCCAGGTAGATCAGACTTTGTATCAAACAAAAATAGATTACAACTGTCTTTATATTCATTAACTACAGAAAAATCAAATTCATTATCAATACTAAAAGATTTAATGACTTCAATTTTTGAAGACATTAAGTTTTTACAAAAAGAGGGGGATTCCTTTCCGTGTAGTTGAATGGCCTTTAGCGAATGTTCTTTAATTTTATTTTTTATTTCAGCTGAATTTTCATCAACAAAAACTCCTGTTTTTTTGATTTCATTTGGTAATTCAGGAGTTGAATCCTTGACAAATCGTTTAGATTTACTCCAAAATATAAGACCAATGTAATCTGGTTTTAATTCTGATACATCAAGCATATTAGCACTTTCTTTAAGCCCACAAACTTTAAATTTCATTCTCAACAAGATTAATAAATTTATTAGCTAAATCATTTGGTGAATCAGATTTCATGAAATATTCACCAATTAGAAATCCATCAAACCCAGCTTTTTTAAGCTCAACTACAGAATCAGGATTATTTATACCACTTTCAGATATTTTAACAAAGTCTGAAGGGATTTGATCAATTATATTTAAACTGTTTTTTATATCTACATTAAAATTATTAAGATCCCTGTTATTAACCCCAATAATATCAATATTATCAGTTACAGATGCATCAAGTTCTTCCTTAGTATGAACCTCAAGAAGAACTTCTAATCCTACACTTTTTGCTAGACTAGAAAATTCCTGTATTTTCTTTGGAGATAGAATTGAAGCAATTAATAAAATTGAATCAGCTCCAATTGATTTTGATTCTATAATTTGATATTCATCTATTATAAACTCCTTTCGTAAAATCGGTGTGGAGATAATTTTTAAGGTTTTTTTTATATCATTAGTTGAACCGCTAAAATATTTTTCATTAGTCAATATAGATATTCCTGATGCTCCAGCTTGTTCATAACCAGCAACAACGTCTGTTAATTTACTATGATTATTAATAATATCTTTAGATGGAGATCTTCTCTTAAATTCACAAATAATTCCTGATTTGCTTGTTAAAATTGAACTTTTAAGAGATCTACACTTTATTTTGAAAGATTCACTTTGTTCCAATTCTTTAATTGTAGAATTTAGCTTTTGAGATATCAACTCATTCCTTTTATGTTTTACAATTTCACCTAGAATATTCATTGATTAATTTTTTTAAGTGTTTCAAATGATTGTAATGCATTTTTGGAATCAATAGATTCCCTTGCCAAGTTAAAAGCATCAGTTAAACTAATTCCTTTAGATGTTGAAATAGCTATTGCTGCATTAGAACAGACAACATCCTTTTGTTGTTCAGTTGCATTGTTGTTTAGAATATTCATGAATATTTTTGCTGAAGAATCAACATCATTACCTCCAATTATATCATTTGCATTAATTGGAACCAATCCAAGTAGCTCAGGTTTTAAAATAAATTCTTTTTGATTATTATATATTTTGGCATCTCCGGTCAATGATATTTCATCATATCCATCTAATGAATAGATAATACTATATTTCTTTTTAGTTTTCTGGAAAAAGTAATTATAAGTTCTAGCAAGTTCAAGGTTGAAAACCCCTACAATTTGCTTATTTGGTTTAGAAGGATTAACTAATGGCCCTAAGATATTAAAGATTGTTTTTAAACCTAGTTCTTTCCTAACAGGAGCAACATTTTTCATTGCAGGATGAAATAAAGGAGCATGGAGAAAACAAATTCCAGATTTATCTATAGACTCCTGAAGTTTGTTCTCATTATTTGTAAATTTAATTCCAAGATGTTCTAATACAGTACTTGAGCCACATCCTGAAGAAACTCCATAATTTCCATGTTTTGCTACATTAACACCTGCTCCAGCAGTTACAAATGAAGCTAATGTTGAAATATTAAAAGTGTCTTTTCCATCACCTCCTGTTCCACAAAGATCTATTGCATCAAACTGATTTAAATCTATATGTATACAGAGATCAAGAAGTGCTTCTCTGAACCCTTCCAACTCATCAAGAGTTATGTTTCTAATTATATAGACAGTTAAAAAACTTGATATTTGACTATTATTAAGTTTTCCTTCGGAGATATCAATAATAATTTGTTTTGATTCCTCTTTAGAAAGTGTTTGATATTTTGTTAGTCTGTTTAAAATATTTTTCATGAATTATTCACCCAATTTTTTAGAATTTCTTTTCCATTTGGAGTAAGAATTGACTCTGGATGGAATTGAACCCCTCTTATATTATATTTTTTATGTCTTAAGGACATGATGTTTCCGTTTTTATCAAATGATGTCGCTTCTAAATCATCTGGTAATGGGTGTTTTACTATCCATGAATGATATCTTCCAACAGAAATAATTTTAGGAAGATTTGAAAATATATAATCATCTTTTATAATTTCAATTTCCGTTGCAACTCCATGGTATACAGTATCTAGATTTTCAATTTCTCCTCCAAATACTTCAGCTATAGCTTGTTGTCCAAGACAGACTCCTAAAAAGTTTTTTGATTGAGAATACTTTAAAATAACCTCTTTTAAATCTCCCGATTCACTTGGAATTCCTGGTCCAGGAGAGATTACTATATTCTCATAACCATCAATTTCCTTAATATCTATATTATCATTACGCCTAACTAGTACCTCACAATTTAGCTCTTCTAAATAAGATACAAGGTTATAAGTAAATGAATCATAGTTGTCTATAAGAAATACTTTTTTCATTTTATTAATTCTGCATTTTTTAAAGCTTTATCTAGAGCACCTAGTTTATTATAAACTTCTTGTAGCTCTTTTTCAGGTTGGGAATCAATAACAATACCTGCACCAGCTTGATAATTTAATATGTTGTTTTGACTTAAAAAGGATCTAATAATAATTGCATGATTAAAATTTCCTTTAAAATCAATATAACCTATAGCTCCGCCATAAAAGTTTCTATTAACTTTTTCATATTTATCAATTAATTTAAGTGCCATATGTTTTGGAGCTCCACTTAATGTTCCTGCAGGAAATGTATCAGCAACAACTTGAAAAGTTTTAGAGTTCTTTTTTAATCTAGCGGTAACCTTTGAGACCAAATGAATTACATGTGAATAAAATTGGATTTCTTTATTTTTTTCAACTTTAACATTGTTTCCACTTTTTCCTAGATCATTTCTTGCAAGATCAACTAACATAACATGTTCTGAATTCTCTTTAGGATCTTTAAACAAATCTTCTGCAATTTTTTTATCATTTATATCGTTACCAGTTCTTTTAAAAGTTCCAGCAATAGGGTGAATTTCTGCTATTCCATCATTTATTATAATTTGAGCTTCAGGGGAACTTCCAAATATTTTAAAATCACCGTAATCAAAAAAGAATAGGTATGGTGAAGGGTTTATAGATCTTAAAGACCTGTATACATTAAATTCATCACCTTCAAATTTTTGTTTAAACCTTCTTGATAAAACTAGTTGAAATACATCTCCCCTTTTACAATGGGATTTTGCTTTGTTCACATACTCTATGAAATCATTATCTGATATATTTGAAGTTTTTTCTCCAATATTATTATAGTTGAAAACAGGGTAGCTTTTAGAGATTAATAGATTTTCAATAGTTTCTATATTATTTTCTTTATCAAATGAATTACAAAAAATATGAGCCTCATGATTAAATAAGCTAATAGCTATTATATTTTGATATAAGCCATAAAATATATCAGGGATATTAAGGTCTTCTTTATCTTCAGATAAGGAAATATTTTCAAAATATTTTATAGCCTCATGAGAAACAAAACCAAATAACCCATTATTTACAAATGTATGTTCATTCTGATCTATATCGAAGTTGTCTAAATATTTATGAATGATATCAGGGATATTTATACTTTGTTTTAATTCTTTTGTTGAGGACTTTCCATCAGGAAATTTTTCTTCTAAAACAAAATCCTTGATTTTGATAGCCCCGATTTCATTAAAACATATAAAAGAGAAGTTATTTTTTGAAGACATGTAATCACTACTTTCAAGTAACAAGCTATTAGGAAAAACATCCCTTATTTTAAGATAAACTTCAACAGGAGTTATAGTATCTGCTATAATCTTCTTATGATAAGTATTTAATTTATATTTTCTCATAATTGCAAAAAAAAAGCTTGTCGCGAGACAAGCCTATATAATGTAAGGTTAATTCACGAACAGTTAACTCTTCTTAATCCACCAAGCAAAATTATTAGTTTTCATTGCCACAAATATAGAATAATAAAGAACTCATACAAAATTTTTCTCAAATGAAACGTATTTTATTAATAATTTTAAATTAAATTCGAAAAAATTTCAAATGATAGATTTAAATCAAGAAGAATTATTAAGCAAGTTAGAAAATGATGAAAAAGCATTTCTTCTTGACGTAAGAACAAAAGAGGAATATGACGAATCTCATATACCCAATTCTACATTAATTGATATTAAAAACCCAAAGAGTTTTCTTGATGCTTTGGAAAATCTTAATAAAGACTTAAATTATTATGTTTATTGTAATTCAGGAATACGAAGTGTTCAAGCATGTCAAATAATGAAGACATTTGGGATAAATAATCTTTATAATTTATTAGGAGGAATTTCAGAGTGGGACGGACCAAAAGTTCAACAATAACATATGAAGAAACTGTATAGGTTTTTTGAAAAGTATGGAATGAATGTTTGTCAAAGAATGTCTCAAACTATAGGTGTATATCCAAGAAAAATTAGAATGTTTTTTATTTATCTTTCTTTTTTTACTCTTGTCCTAGGATTTATTTTATATTTGACCTTTGCTTTATTACTCAAGATAAAAGACTTAATAATAATTAATAGAAAAACAGTTTTCGACTTATAATTATGAATCTACAAGATCAAATGGGAATAGATGAGAGAATAAATGAAGCATTTCAGCCTATATCAAGTTTTTGGGAGGCGCTTATTTTACATGAATTTTTTGGAACAGGAATACCAACTATAATCTTTTTATTAGTTGGTGGAGCTACATTTTTCACATTTTACTTTGGCTTTATTAATATAAGACGCTTTGGACTTTCAATTAAAACTGTAATGGGAAGATATGATGATCTTGATGATGATAGATCCCAAAAGGGAGAAGTAAGTCATTTTCAAGCTTTAGCAACTGCAGTTTCTGGTACAGTTGGGAATGGAAATATTGCTGGTGTTGCTATGGCTATTGCAATCGGAGGTCCTGGTGCTACTTTTTGGATGATATTATGTGGATTACTTGGTATGTCAACAAAGTTTGTAGAGTGTACACTTGGAGTTAAATACAGGGATGTTGATTCAGATGGAACAGTTTATGGGGGACCAATGTATTATTTATCAAAAGGATTAAAGGAAAGAGGCTTTGCGAAATTAGGTAAGACGCTAGCTGTAATTTTTGCTATTATATGTATAGGAGCCTCCTTTGGTGGTGGAAATGCCGCTCAATCTAACCAAGCTGCTTTGCAAATGGTTAGTCTTTTTGGTATTAGCGGTGGTGGCGCTAGGACAATTATTGGAATAATAATGATGATAGTGGTTGGTATAATTATAATTGGAGGAATAAAAAGAATAGCTTCTGTAACTGAAAAAATTGTACCATTTATGGCAGTTATGTATGTCCTCGCCTGTCTATATATTATTTTTACTAATTTATCAGTTGTTGATGATGCTTTTGCAATGATTATTAATCAGGCTTTTGCCCCCACTGCTGCTGTTGGTGGATTTATAGGTGTTTTAGTTCACAAATGAGGCTGGTGCTGGTTCTGCATCAATTGCACATTCAGCTGTAATTACAAGTTACCCTGCATCTGAAGGGATTGTGGCGCTTCTTGAGCCATTTATTGATACAGTTGTGATTTGTACAATGACAGCCCTTGTTATTATAATATTTAATGGTGATAATAGCTTATTTACTTATGGAAACCTTGTTGAAGGTTCAACAGCTGTTATGGTAAGAGGTCAAGAGTTAGAAGGTGCTGGCTTGACATCTGCAGCTTTTTCTGAATATATTTCTTTTTCTGGTCCATTTTTAGCTTTAGCAGTTGTTTTATTTGCTCTTTCTACTATGATTTCATGGTCCTACTATGGACTTCAGTCTTGGGTGTATGTGTTTGGAAAAGGAAAAGTTTCAGATCTAACATATAAAATTCTATTCTTAATATTTATAGTTATAGGTGCTGCAGGGGATATGTCATCTGTTTGGGCATTTTCTGATGCAATGATTCTTGCTTTAGTTTTTCCTAATATGATAGGTTTATTTATATTATTCCCAAAAGTTAGAAAAGAGCTTGAAAAGTATCTTAATGCAATTTCAGCAAAAAAATCTAGCTAAGATTAAATACAATTCTTTATATTTGCCACCAAAATAGAACTGAATGTTAATTATACCTATTAAAGACGGCGAAAATATTGATAAAGCTCTTAAGAGATTCAAAAGGAAATTTGATAAGACTGGTGTTAAGAGATCATTACAAGAGAGAAAGCAATTTGTTAAGCCATCTGTTGAACATAGAACAAAGATTCTTAAGGCTCGTTATGTTCAAAAACTTAAAGATCAAGAAAACCTTTAATTACCTCAAACTTTTTCAAATACATCGTAAATTTGATGTAGATGATAATTAATAAATTTATAGATTACTTAAATCTTGAGAAATCATATTCTCCAAATACGATTAAAGCTTATTTTACAGATTTAAAAGATTTCGATAAGTTTTCAAAATCGAATTTCGATAACATGAATATTGAGGAATCTAATTATTCAATAATAAGGTCTTGGATAGTAGAGTTGGTTAATAATGGTAATTCTAATAGAACGGTTAATAGAAAAATATCATCTCTTAAATCATTTTATAAGTTTTTGATAAAAATTGATTCAATAAAAATATCTCCTTTAGAAGAGCATATGCCTTTAAAGCAGAAAAAAAAGATCCAGGTTCCCTTCTCTAAAGAAGAGATCACTTCTTTATTAGATAGTAATTATTTTCCTAATACATATAAGGGTAAACTTCAAAAGACAATCATTTCATTTTTCTATTTCACTGGTGTTAGGAGGATTGAACTTATAGAGTTAAAAGAAAGTAATCTTGATTTAAAATCCGGAACAGTTAAAGTTTTAGGGAAAAGGAATAAAGAAAGAATAATTCCTCTTTTACCAAAAATCAGAAATCTACTTCAAGAATATATATCTGAAAGAAATAATGTAATTTCTAAATTAAATCATGATTTAGTATTTCTGTCAAATAAAGGAGATAGATTATCTGAAAAATTTGTCTATAGAACTGTCTCAGAATATTTTAAATTGGTTTCATCTAAAACTAAAAAGACTCCTCATGTATTAAGGCATAGTTTTGCAACTCATTTAATTAATGAGGGCGCTGATATAAATTCTGTTAAAGAGCTTTTAGGTCATGCAAGTTTATCTGCTACTCAAATTTATATCCATACAAGTATGGAAAAAATAAAAGAAGTTTTTCAGAAAACACATCCTAGAGCAAAGTAGCAATTTTATTTATTATTTTTTAGATTTTTGCTTTGATTGGGGCAAAAAAAGCATTTATTTTGCAATCGGTTTTGTTTCAAGCCGATGTAGCTCAGCTGGCTAGAGCAGCTGATTTGTAATCAGCAGGTCGTGGGTTCGAGTCCCTCCATCGGCTCTTTGAAATTTTGATTTTAGGGGAGATACTCAAGTGGCCAACGAGAGCAGTCTGTAAAACTGTTGTTTTTAACTTCGCAGGTTCGAATCCTGCTCTCCCCACAAATTAATGCGGGAGTAGCTCAGTTGGTAGAGCGTCAGCCTTCCAAGCTGAATGTCGCGGGTTCGACCCCCGTCTCCCGCTCTACAATTGCCGATATAGCTCAGGGGTAGAGCGTTTCCTTGGTAAGGAAAAGGTCCCGAGTTCAAATCTCGGTATTGGCTCAATTCTTTTCTTTATATTTAAGTATGGAAAATGTCGATTCTTTCCAAAAGGAATTCTTTAAAGAAAATGGATACTTGATATTGGAGAATATCCTAAATTCAGATGAAAATAGTTCCTCAACCATTCATTACAAAATTAGATATGGAAGACATACATGGGATTATAGTACAGATGAGAACCTAAAAACGAGCAAATTACTCTGGGATTTTTTTAGAAATTACACTAAAAAGTAGATTTCTTTTACAAAAAGTAAACAAATTGCTTGAATATAATGTACAGAGATACATCACACTAATTGTGCTTATTAAAACCTATTAAAAAATAGAGTTGTTTTATATTTGGAGAGTAAAAACTTAGAGTTTTTTGTTCAATAGCTTAAGCTAACTTAACGTTAGTAGCTTGAACACCTCTTTGCCCTTCTTCTTCTTCAAATTCTACTTTATCATCTTCTTTAATCTCAAAACAATCTTTACCTGTTTCATCATTGTTGATAAATCCGTAGCCTTTTGAATTGTTGAAAAACTTAACAGTACCTTGCATAATTAAAATTTATATTTATAATTGTGCAAATATAGGTTAATATTTCAAAAGAGTGCTCTTTTTAATATTTTCTTTCCTCCCTCTTTAGGTTTGATTTACCAAAAAATAGCATATAAAAAGCTTGTAATCATTAAGATCGAAAAAGCAGCTATATTGAAAGTAGGACTTGTAGCAAATAGCTTTTTTGAAAGATGAATACCTTTTGAATCAATTTTGTTTCCTTCAAAATAACTAATACCAGCAATGATTAATATGGTAGCAATACAAGTTATCATCATTTGGTTCAAAAAAGGTAGATCAAGAAAAATAGGTATATCACTCCAGCCTTTTGGGGCTACCTTTAAATACATTGCTATTGGAATTGATAGGATCGCACCCCAAATAGCAGCATTATTAGTAGCCTTTTTATAAAATAGACCCATTAAGAATACAGCTAAAATACCAGGGCTTACAACACCTGTGTATTCTTGTATAAATTGAAATACTTGACCTAAACTTCCTAATTGTGGAGCAATTAACATTGCTATTAATAAAGCTACAATAACAGTAATTCTTCCAACTTTAACCATTGTTTTATCATCAGCACTTTTATTAAAGTGTGATTTATATATATCCATTGTAAAGATTGTAGATGTAGAATTTAACATTGATGCTAATGAAGAGACAATTGCAGCAGCTAGTGCAGCTAGAATTAATCCTTTAACCCCAACAGGAATAAAGTTTTTTATAAGCCAAGGAGCAGCATTATCATTTGCAAAGTTCCCAGCAGTACCAATAAATCCAGGATCAACTGAAGCAACAGTTAAAGCTCCTGAGTCATCTAGATTCATTACATATGCAATAATTCCCGGCAGTACCACTATAATTGGAATAATAAGTTTTAAAAATGCTGCGAAAGCAATTCCTTTTTGACCTTCAGCTAGACTCTTTGCAGCAAGTGTTCTTTGGATGATATACTGATTAAACCCCCAGTAATATAAATTAGCCACCCACATACCTCCAATTAAAACAGCCAATCCTGGCAGATCTAACCATGCATCACGACCGTTAGGAGTGATAATTTCTCCCTTTGAAAGAATCATTGAAAATCGTTCAGGAGCTTTTTTATAAACATAACTTAGACCATCTATAAAACTTCCTGAGTCTGTTACATTTGATAAGGCAAAATATGTCATTAATAAACCTCCAAAAATTAGAATTATAACTTGAACAACATCTGTCCATGCCACAGCAGCTAGGCCACCCCATAATGAGTAAGCAGCTGCAAATAAACCTAGCCCTATTATACTGTTAAGAAGTATACCACCATCACCAACTCCAATTATTGTATCCAGTGCTTTACCACCTAAATAGAGAACTGTTGTTAAATTAACAAATACAAATAAAGCAATCCAAAAAACTGCTAATATAGTTTTAAGGTTAGCACTATATCTTTTTTCAATAAACTCAGGAATAGTATAAAGCCCTTTCTCAATAAATATTGGTAAGAAATATTTACCAACTACCAATAGAGTAATTGCCGCCATCCATTCATATGAAGCAATAGCTAATCCTAAAGCAAAACCAGATCCAGACATACCAATAAATTGTTCTGCTGATATATTTGCTGCGATTAATGAAGCACCTACAGCCCACCAAGGCAATGATTTGCTAGCAAGAAAGTAATCTTCGGCACTTTTTTGACGACCTCCTTTATCTCTAGAAACCCAAAGACCAATACCTAATATTGTAATTGCATAAAGTCCAAAAATTAAATAATCTAATAATTCAAAATTTCCTGTCATAATTAATTTTATTGTGTAAAAAACAAAACCATGTAAAAAGTCTTATAAACATATTCATTTTTTATTAAATTTTCTATAAAATATGTAACTTTAAATATGAATAGGTTACTTCTCTTTATTTTTATTTTTATTATTTCTATATCCAAATCTTTTTCCCAAGATGCTAATCAAATTTTAAAATACTCTGAAGAAAAAATAAGGGGAATTACATCATCTTATACGGAGATGGCGATAAAAATTATAAGACCAAAGTGGAAAAAAGAAATGGTAATGAAGGGATGGTCAATTGGAGATGAATATTTCGTTTCTCTAGTTCTATCACCTGCCAGAGAAAAGGGAATTGTTTTTTTAAAGAGAGGGAATGAGGTATGGAATTATATTCCTTCGATAGAAAGAACAATTAAATTACCTCCATCAATGATGATGCAGAATTGGATGGGAACAGACTTTACAAATGATGATCTTGTTCAAAGATCATCGGTAACCAATGATTATTCCAATTCTATAATCGGTGAACAAACTATAGATGGATTAGATTGCTGGATTATTGAGTTAATTCCAAAAGAAGATGCTGCTGTAGTATGGGGTAAGCTAATAATGTGGATAGACAAGAATGATTATATGCAGTTAAAAACAGAATTTTATGATGAATATGATGAATTAGTAAGCATAATGACTGGCAAATTAATAAAGAATTTTGATGGAAAAAAGCTTCCTGCAATTATTGAATTTATTCCTCTAGATAAAGATGGCAACAAAACTATTATAGAAAGGATAGTTTGGAAATTTGATATTGTTATAAATAAGCGGCTATTTATGCCAAATTATATGAGAAACCTTAAATGATAATCAAGATTGCTTGGAGAAATATCTGGAGAAATAAGAAAAGAACTTTAATATCTACTCTTTCAATTTCTGGAGCATTGTTTCTCATAATTGTTATGCGCAGTATGCAATTTGGCTTCTATGACAACATTATAAAGACGGTTGTTGAGTCATACTCGGGTTATGTACAGATTCACGCTAATGGTTATTGGGAAAAACAAAGTCTTGATAATTCTATGGAAGTGGGTGATAAGTTAATTAATACAATAACTTCTATTCCAGGTGTTGAAAATGTTGTTCAGCGTGTTCAAACGTTTTCCCTTGTATCAAAAGATGAAAAATCCAAAGGAGCAATTATCAATGGTATTGACATTAATCAGGAACAACTAATAACAGATTGGAACAAAAGGATTGTAAAAGGATCGTTATATCTAAGCCATAATAATGAAGTCCTTTTAGCGGAGGGTCTGGCAAGGTATTTTAATGCTGAATTAGGAGATACTTTAATTCTTTTTGGACAAGGTTACCAGGGAATGATGGCAGCAGGAAAATATAAAATTACCGGGATAGTTGATTTAAAAAACCCTCAGTTAAATAATCTGGCGATATTCATGGATATAAAGTCACTAAACGACTATATATCGTCAGAGAATATTGTTACACATTTAGTTATAGATAAAGCTGAGTACTATGAAGAAAAAAAGATTGCAAAAGAAATAGATAATGTTCTTTCAAATGATTATGAGGTTATGACTTGGAAGCAAATCCTCCCGGAGATAGACCAAATGATTACAGCTGATAATGTAGGAGGTCTAATCATGGCATTTATTTTATATATAGTTGTATGCTTTGGTATGTTTGGAACAGTACTTATGATGACTGAAGAAAGAAAATATGAATTTGGAGTATTAGTATCTATAGGCATGAGTAAAATTAAACTCTTTCTTATAATTTTTTTAGAAACAATCATGCTTTCTTCCATAGGCGTTGCAATTGGAATTATTTTGTCAAGGCCTATTGCATACTATTTCAACAAAAATCCAATTAACTTAGCAGAATTCGGTGAAGGAATGGATGAGGCTATGGCTGAATTTGGTTTTGATGCTATAGTTCCATTTTCTATTAGTTGGGATATACCTCTATCACATGCCCTTATTATATTTTTTGTTTCAGTGTTTATTTCTATCTATCCTGCAATAAAAATTTTTATGTTAAACCCTGTAAATGCAATGAGAAAATGAATTTATTAACTATAATAAAAATTGGTTGGAGAAATGTCTGGAGAAATAGGAGCAGGAGCACAGTAGTTATATTATCAATAATAATGGGATTATCTGGAGGACTATTAATCCTATCATTAATGTTTGCGCTTAATGATCAAAGGATGGATAATGCTATTAATACTTATCTAGCAAATATTCAAGTCCATGACTCAAGATTTGCAGAGGAATATTCTCTAGATCGATTTATTGATGATCATGAGTCTATAGATGAAATGCTGAGTAAAGACAAAAGAGTAAAAGCTTATTCTAAAAGGGTTATGATAAATGGGATGTTATCTAATTCTACAGGTTCCCACGGTGTGAACGTATTAGGTGTTAATCCTGACACAGATATTAATGTTTCTAATGTAAATTCAAAAATTATTGAAGGAAACTATTTTAAATCGACTAAGAATAACACAATGTTAATTGGCGAGAAATTAGCAGATAAATTGAATTTAAGGCTTCGATCTAAAGTAGTAATAACTTTTCAAGACTTGAATGGAGATATAACATCTTTACTATTTAGGGTAGAAGGTATTTTTAAATCTGGAAATTCAATCTTTGATAATAATAATATTATTGTAAACCAGAAGTCTCTTTATTATAATATTCCAGATTTAAAAGGGTTTCATGAGATTGCAATCATAACAATAGAAGATGGATTAACAGATTCCTTGAAAAAAGATTTGCAGGTTCTTAATAGTAACTATAAAGTTGAGAGTTGGGATGAAATTGCTGTAGAACTAGCCTATGCAAATAAAACGATGAGTTCTTTTTTATATATATTCATGCTAATAGTGCTTTTTGGTTTATCTTTTGGGATCATCAATACAATGCTTATGGCAATTCTTGAAAGAAAAAAAGAGCTAGGAATGCTTATGTCAATTGGAATGACAAGATATTATATTTTTCTAATGATTTGTTTTGAAACCATTTTTTTATCATTAATTGCCATTCCATTTGGTGTATTAATTTCTTACATAACTATTAATTATTTTGGTATAGAAGGAATAGACCTTAGCGTTGTTCAGTCTGGTCTTGAAAATTTTGGTATTGGATCTGTAATTTATTTAAAACTCCCCAATGAATATTATTTTAATATTAGCATTATGGTAATATTGATATCATTTTTATCATCAATTTTTCCAGCAATAAGAGCCTTAAAAATCAACCCTGTAGAAGCAACAAAATAAATATAAATTATTAATTATGATACAAGTAAAAAATTTAAGTAAGATATATAAGCAAGGAGAATTAGAAGTTAAAGCGGTAAATAATATTAGTATGAAAGTTTATGATGGAGAATTTACAGCTGTAGTTGGCCCTTCTGGTTCTGGAAAAACTACTTTACTTAATTGTATAGGAGGCCTGGATAGTTGTACTTCAGGAGGGGTTATTGTTGATGGAGAATCCATTTCTTCATATTCATCCAATCAAATAATCAAGTTTAGATTAAATAATATAGGATTTGTATTCCAATCATATAATCTCATACCTGTCCTTTCTGCAAAAGAGAATATAGAAATGGTTATGTTAATGCTAGGTTATAAGGAAGAAGAAAGGACAAAAAGATCAATTGAATTATTAGAAAAGGTGGAGATGCTAGATATGTCAGACATAAGACCAAATCAGATGTCTGGTGGTCAACAACAGAGAGTAGCAGTTGCAAGAGCGTTAGCATCAAAGCCAAAGTTTATATTAGCAGATGAGCCAACAGCAAACTTAGATTCCAAGTCTACAGCTAATTTACTTGATATTATGTCTAGATTAAATAGGGAAGAGAATATTACATTTATTTTTTCCAGTCATGACCAAAGGGTTATTGATAGAGCAAGAAGAGTAGTAACTTTAGTAGATGGAAAAATTACTAATGATAGGAATGAATAAATTTTTTTTACTTTCCATATTCTTAGTAAATTTTTTTCTTTTAGAGGGTCAAGAAATAAGAAAAGACTTCTCCTTTCAAGGGTATGTAAAATACCTGCCTTCCTATATAGATTATAGTGATAATGAATCTGAAGTTAATCATCTAATCCACAATAGGATTAATATGAGAGGATATATTGGAAATAATTTTTCTGTGGGGTTAGATTTAAGAAATAGAGTATTATTTGGTGAAACTCAGGTTATCTTTGAGGATAAAGGTATTATTGATTTATCTAATTTTATTATTGATAGTCAAGATTTTAAAATACATTCAGTTATTGATAGAATTTGGTTGAAATACCAAATTGATAAAATTGAAATAAGCATTGGACGTCAAAGGGTTAATTGGGGTATTAATACAATTTGGAATCCAAATGATCTATTTAATGCTTATAATTTTATTGACTTTGATTATATAGAAAGACCTGGTTCAGATGTCTTGCGATTTCAATACACTGGTGATGACCTATCAAGTTTAGATATTGTATATAAACCCTCTAAATACAATGGTTCAGTAATTTCAGCTCTCTATAGGATCAATAAGGGAGGTTATGATTTTCAATTTTTAGCAGCAAATTATTATGATGATTTAGCTTTAGGAGGAGGGTGGGCTGGTAACATAAAGAATGCTGGATTTAAAGGTGAAATCACATATTTTATTTCGAAAAAAAAATCTCAAGATAATTCAACCAGTTTTTCAACATCAATAGATTATTCTTTCAGAAATGGACTCTATATTTTAGCGACACACCTTTATAACTCAAATGGAATTTCCGATCCTGATAAATTTAATCTTGAGAACTTAACAGACAATATTTTATCTCCAAAAAATTTGATGCCTTCCAAAAATTCATATTTAATTCAAGCCTCTAAGCAAATAAGTCCAGCGATTAATTCTTCATTAGCTATTATGCATGGTCAAGGAGTTAAATTCTTGTTTATTTCACCTAATATATCATATGAAATTGATTCCTCATACGATGCAAGTATAATTGGGCAATTTTTTTATATGGATCAAGACAAAATATATAAGAACCTATTAAAAGGAATATATTTCCAATTTAAATATAGTTTCTAACTCAACTTTATTATTATTTAGATTAACTTTAAAAACTATGAATTTAACTGATGTTAAATCAAAAGAGATTATGCCTGGTTTCCATGGTAAAATTATTCATGGTGAAAATGTAACATGGGTATACTGGAATATAGATAAAGGATCAAGTTTAAATGAGCACCATCATGTTCATGAACAGATTATGCATGTTTTGGAAGGTGAGTTTGAATTTATATTAAATGGAAAAAAGAATATTTGCATGCCTGGTTCCTATTTTGTTATTCCTTCAAACATTCCTCACTCTGGAAAAGCAATAACAGCATGTAAAATAATGGATATTTTTTGTCCAGTAAGAGAAGATTTATAGTTATGGAGGTTTCGTTAGTTGGAAAAAAAGCATTGGTAGGAGGTAGTAGTAAGGGAATAGGATTTGGAATTGCTAAACAATTAGCTGAATCTGGAGCTTCTGTTTGTCTTATGGCAAGAGATGTAAAAAAAATGAAAGAGATAGTTCAGACTCTTCCATCAACTAATTCTCAAGAACATTCTTATTTAGTAGTTGACTTTTCAGATTTCAATTCATTTAAAAATATTATTGAAGACTACTTAAATGAAAACCAAATTGATATTCTAATAAATAATACTCAAGGTGTTCCTGCTGGAAATTCTCTTTCTAAATCTATTGATGATTATCAAAAAGCTTTTGATGTTTTATTTAAATGTGTTGTTCATACTTCATCTCTAGCGATTAACAAAATGAAAGAAAAAGGATGGGGTAGAATTATAAATCTAACCTCTATTTCTGTTAAAGAGCCTTTAAATTACTTAGTTCTATCAAATAGCATAAGAGCAGCTGTTGTAACTTGGGGGAAGAGCCTTTCAGTTGATCTTGCACCTTTCGGTGTTACAGTTAATAGTATTATAACTGGATTTATTGATACGGAACACTTAGCACATTTAAATGAGCAAAAGTCAAAGAATATGAATATCCCTGTTTCTGAAATTCTCGATGGCATCAAAAAATCAATACCATCAAATCGTTTAGGAAAGCCATCCGAAATGGGAGAGTTAGCAACATTTCTAGCCTCAGACAAAGCTTCTTATATTACTGGAACTGCGATCCCAATTGATGGTGGGTTTTTAAGATCTTATTAGACATCATTATATCTGCCAGGTGCAAAAAAATCACTTATCAATCCAAACAAACCTTTGGGAAGTATAGATAATAGAAACACAATGATTTTCCATGTTTTTGTCGGAACACAAACTTTTTTACCTTTTAGCATAGCCTCAACTCCTTCTTCTGCAATTCTTTTAGCACTTTTCTTTAAAAAACTTGGAACACTATCCATCTCTTTTTGAACACCACTTGCGGTATGAAAGTTAGTGACTGTATACCCTGGACAAACTGCAGTAGAGGTAATACCCTTATTATTATAAAAATTCAAAGACTCACTAAATCTATTCATAAAAGTTTTGACAGGTCCATAAAGAGATTGAAGAGATGAAGCTGGTGCAAAAGCTGCAACAGATGAAACTATCATTATTTTACCACCACCATTTGATATCATATCATTGATGTATTTTTTTGTAAGTGCAATAACAGATATTCCAAGAACTCTCAGACATTTTTCTTCTTCTTCCATAGAATTTTTATGAAATGCATTTGGTAATGCATACCCAGCATTATTTACCAGGATATTAATATTATAATGATTTTCTTTAGTAAAATTATAAATATCATCGGGAGATTTAATCTCACTGAGGTCAGATGGAAAATAATCACATTCCACATTATATTTTTGAGATAAGTCTTTAGAAATATAATTTAATTTATCTTTTGTTCGTGCCACTAAAATTAAATTGTATCCTTTTTTAGCAAGATATTTTGATATTTCAAGTCCTATTCCAGAGGTTGCGCCTGTAACTAAAGCATAAGAATTTTTCATATCTCGCAAATCTAACGAATTAGTTTAAATTTACCATCGAAATGAAAATTGATATAAGAAGTTTAACTGAAGATCAAATAATTGAATTTTTTATAGACAAAGGATTTGATTCTTACAGAGGTCGACAGGTATATGAATGGATTTGGAAAAAATCTACATATTCTTTTGATGATATGACAAACTTATCAAAGGATTTAAGACTTATGTTAGATACTAACTTTGTCATTAATCATATTGAAGTTGATAAAATTCAAAAAAGTTCTGATGGAACAATTAAAAATGCCGTAAAACTTTTTGATGACTACACAGTTGAATCAGTATTAATTCCAACAGAAGATAGGACTACTGCATGTGTATCTTCTCAAGTTGGATGTAGCCTTGATTGTAAGTTTTGTGCTACATCAAAATTAAAAAGGATGAGAAACCTTAATCCCGATGAAATTTATGATCAAGTAGTAACAATTAATAATCAAAGTTTAAAGTATTTTAATAGATCACTATCAAACATTGTTTTTATGGGAATGGGTGAACCCTTAATGAATTATAATAACCTTATAAAATCTATAGATTTAATTTGCTCAAAAAAAGGACTTGGGATTTCTCAGAAAAGGATAGTAGTTTCTACATCAGGGATTCCAAAAATGATTAAAAAATTATCAGATGAATCATTAAAAGTTAATTTAGCCGTATCACTTCACTCAGCAATAGAATCAGTCAGAAACAAAATCATGCCATTTACAAAAGATTTTCCGTTAATTGAATTAAAAGAATCTCTCATCTACTGGTATAAAAAAACTAATAGAAGAATAACTTATGAATATATAGTTTTGAAAGGTATAAATGATTCCAGAAGTGATATTAATGCATTAATTGACTTTTGTAAAATTGTACCTTCAAAAGTAAATCTTATTCAATATAACAGTATTGGTAATGATGATTTTAAAACAGCTGATACCAAAACTATTAAGCTTTATGAAGATGAATTAGAAAAGAAAAAGATTATAGTCACCGTTCGAAGATCTAGAGGTCAGGATATTGATGCAGCTTGTGGTCAGTTAGCAAATAAAGAAGTTAGCTTAAATTGAAGTAATTATTTTCTTTTACTTCTAGAAGCTAATATTAATGCATTGTAGGCATTTACTATTTTTCCAGATTTAGATAGATTTTTAAATGAAACTTTGACATCATTTTTTATTCCATCAATTTCAAAATCTATATTTATCCCAGATTCTATTATTATTTCTTTTACTTTTTTTGCAGAAAGATTAGGGAAATATGAAAAAATTAATGAAGCAACTCCTGCTGTTGATGGAGCTGCCATTGAAGTTCCACTTTGGAACTCATATTTATTTTCTGGCAGAGCAGAATAAATGCTAACTCCAGGAGCAAAGACATCTACATTTTGTTTACCATAGTTAGAAAAGGATCCAATAATATTTTTATCATAGTTGATTGATGATGCGCCAACATTAATAAATGTATCAGAGAACTCATTATTTCCAAAATACTGATCATTAGGATAATTGTCATTCTTAATTTTGTCTAAATCTTTTGATTCATTCCCTGAAGCATGAACAATCAAAACATCTTTTTGTGAAGCATATCTAATAGCATCAATTACCCATTCTGGATTTGAAGAATAGTATTTTCCAAAACTACCATTAATTATTTTTGCTCCATTATCAACTGCATAAATTATTGCCCTAGCAATATCTTTATCATACTCATCTCCATTAGGAACAGCCCTAAGTGCCATGATCTTTACATGATTATTTATGCCACTATTTCCTAAAGAATTATTTCTTAGTCCAGCTATAATTCCTGATACATGAGTCCCATGACTCTCAGCGGATTTGATATTATTTACTTTGTAGTCTCCATAGTTTATATCATTAATATCATATATGTTATCATCACTTTTTCTCCCATTAAAGTTTACATTATAATTATACTTTGATTGTTCTTCAAAATAATTCTTCCCTTCAATTAAATAATCTAAAGAAATGTCTATTGACATAAAATAAGTAAGAAATTCCTTTGCATTTAAAATATCTTCTGACAGAGAGTCATCAACAATTGTTTTTAAGTCATCTAAGGAGAAATCATCATTGGTTAAATATTTAGATATAATTTTTTTAGATTTTTCATACCCTTCTACATAACCTTTATATTGACTGAGATTATCATTCGATTCGTTAATATTAGCATTAATTTCAGACTTTGCATCATTGTATTTTCTGTTGTTTTTGATCCCATCTCTTAATAATCTTGTCATCTCTAGAGTCTCATCATATGCGTCTTCCAAATAATTCCAGCCATGAATATCATCAACATATCCATTATTATCATCATCCTTACCATTATTAGGAATTTCATCTACATTTACCCAAATTAATCCTTGTAAATTTTCATGATATATATCAATTCCAGTATCAATAACAGCTACAATAACGGTGTCAGCTTTAAGCCCTTTTAATAATTCATTATATGCCTTATCTACACTCATTCCTGGAATTGAATCATCTGATATATCAAGATTATACCAGTTTTGTCTTTCTAATAAAGAAGGCTCAGTAGCCTTTTTCAAAGAAGTTGATGTAATATAATCATTAGTAAATTTTATAGATCCACATGAATAGAAGAGACCCAATAGAATAAGTAGGAAGAAATAGTTATTAAAATTTTTCAAATAATTATTTTTTTGACCTTCTGTTATCTATAAAACTTTTTATAAAATATAAAACAGCAATGGATGATGTAGCAATCATTCCAATAACCCTGTAAAGACCAATACCTCCTTGATCAATTGATTTAGGTAGTCTCATTCCAATAAGAGCAACAAGAATAACTATTGTTAAAATAACAGAAAGATGGGCTATAAGTTTATTCCCTTCTTTAATTTTATTTGTGTTAGCTAATAGTATACCTCCTGCTATTACAGGTATTAAAGCTGTTGTTGAAGAACTGTCTATATAACCCCATAATCCAAGGAGTATAAGAGAAATTGAATTAATTAAATTGGCTTTTGATGCATTCATAATTAAATATTCTTTTGTTTAAGATTCTAAATATATGAAATATATTATTTTTTATAAAAAAAAACCTTAAGAAGTCCTAGTTATACAAAAAAAGTTTATAAATTTGCACTCGTAAAAAAACAAGAAAAATATACTGTTATGGCTAAAGAAAAATTTGATAGATCAAAACCCCACTTGAATATTGGTACTATCGGACACGTTGACCACGGAAAAACTACTTTAACTGCTGCAATAACAAAGGTTTTAGCTGATGCTGGATTAGGATTATCAGAAGCTAGAAGTTTTGATTCAATTGATAATGCTCCAGAAGAGAAAGAACGTGGTATTACAATTAATACATCTCACGTAGAGTATGAAACTGCTAACCGTCACTATGCTCATGTTGACTGTCCAGGTCACGCCGATTATGTTAAGAACATGGTTACTGGTGCTGCCCAAATGGATGGTGCAATACTTGTTGTTGCAGCTACTGATGGACCAATGCCTCAAACTAGAGAACATATACTTCTTGGAAGACAAGTTGGTGTTCCTAGAATTGTAGCATTTCTAAATAAAGCTGATATGGTCGATGATGCTGAATTACTAGAGCTTGTTGAAATGGAAGTAAGAGATTTACTTTCTTTCTATGAATATGATGGGGATAATACTCCAGTTATTCTTGGATCAGCATTAGGAGCTTTAAATGGAGAAGCTAAATGGGTAGAAAGTGTTATGAAACTTATGGAAGAAGTTGATAATTATATTGAACTTCCTAAAAGAGATACTGAAAAGGACTTTTTAATGCCGGTAGAGGATGTGTTCTCTATTACAGGTAGAGGAACAGTTGCAACTGGTCGAATTGAGACTGGTGTTGCTAATACTGGTGATGAAATTGATATCATTGGTATGGGTGCTGAAAAACTTAAATCTACTGTTACTGGTGTTGAAATGTTTAGGAAAATTCTTGATAGAGGTGAAGCTGGAGATAATGTTGGTATTCTATTAAGAGGTATTGAAAAAACAGATATTAGTAGGGGAATGGTTATTTGTAAACCAGGTTCTGTTACACCTCATTCTAAATTTAAGGCTGAGGTATATATCTTGAAAAAAGAAGAAGGTGGTCGTCATACTCCATTCCACAACAATTATCGCCCTCAGTTCTATGTTAGAACTACAGATGTTACAGGTAATATTGTGCTTCCTGATGGTGTTGAGATGGTGATGCCTGGTGATAATTTGACTATTACTGTTGAGTTAATATCACCTATTGCGTTAAATTTAGGTCTAAGATTTGCTATTAGAGAAGGTGGTAGAACTGTTGGAGCAGGTCAGGTGACTGAAATTTTGGATTAATAAAAACAAAGTTTAATTAACTCTAAGGTGTCATTCAATTTGATTGACGCCTTTTGTGTCAAATATAAACGGGTTTAGCTCAGTTGGTAGAGCACTGGTCTCCAAAACCAGGTGTCGGGAGTTCGAGTCTCTCAACCCGTGCACAAAAACAGGATGGGATCGATTATAAACTTTATTAAAATGTCATTAACTGAACTGAGGGACAATGTTAAGTGGACTCCTCGTTCAGAACTTTTGAATTTATCAGGATTGGTAATTGTTTTTTCTGTGATTTTTGCTTTAGCCATATGGGCAGCAGATTCTATTTTATCAAGAGTAATAAAAGTGTATTTTGATTTAATAAGTTAACTATGGTAAGCGTAACAGATAAAAAGTGGTATGTGATTAGGGCTGTAACAGGTCAAGAGGCTAAGGTTAAGAAATACATTACGACTGAGTTAGCTCGAGTAGGTCTTGATAGTCAAGTTGAAGATATACTAGTTCCCACTGAAAAGGTTATTCAAATTAGAAAAGGTAAAAAAGTTCAAAAAGAGAAAACATATTTTCCTGGTTATATTATGATTAAAGCTGATATTTCTGGTGAGATTCTTCATATTATCAGATCCATAACAAATGTTTTAGGGTTTTTAGGAGAGACTAAAGGTGGCGAACCGATCCCTCTTAGAACTTATGAAGTTAATAGAATGCTTGGAAAAGTTGATGAGCTTGCAATATCTGGTGAACATATTTCTATTCCTTTCAATATTGGAGAAAGTGTTAAAGTTATCGATGGTCCATTTAATGGTTTTACAGGATCAATTGATAACGTTAATGAAGAAAAAAGAAAACTTGAAATCATGGTAAAAATATTTGGTAGAAAAACACCACTTGAATTAAGCTATATGCAAGTTGAAAAAATATAATTAAATATGGCAAAACAAATAGAAAAGGTATTAAAACTTCAAATTCGTGGAGGAGCAGCAAACCCAGCGCCTCCAGTTGGACCAACTCTTGGAGCTGCTGGAGTTAATATTATGGAGTTCTGTAAACAATTCAATTCTAGAAGTCAGGATAAGCCTGGTAAAATATTACCTGTTGTAATTAGTATTTTTAAAGATAAAAGTTTTGATTTTGTTATTAAGACGCCTCCAGCTGCAGTTCAACTTTTAGAAGCAACAAAAATTAAAAAGGGTTCTGGTGAACCAAACAGAGAGAAAGTTGCTTCTGTTTCATGGGACCAAATTAAGAAAATAGCAGAAGATAAGATGGTAGATTTAAATGCATTTACAGTTGACTCAGCCATGAGAATGGTTGCAGGAACTGCTAGATCAATGGGTATTAAAGTAAATGGAGAACAACCTCCGGTTAGTAAATAATGAAAAAGGCAACTAAAAACAGAAAACTCTCTTTAGAGAAAATAGATCTAGATAAATTTTATAGCTTGGATGAGGCTTCTGAATTGGTCAAAGAAATTACTACAACAAAATTTGATTCATCAATTGATTTGGCAATAAGATTAGGAGTCGATCCTAAAAATGCTAATGAAATGATTCGTGGAGTAGTTTCTCTTCCTCATGGAACTGGTAAATCTCTAAAGGTATTAGCATTAGTTAGTCCAGATAAAGAAGATGAAGCAAAAAAAGCAGGAGCTGATTATATTGGACTTGATGAATTTATTGACAAAATAAAAAACGGATGGGTTGATGTAGATGTAATTGTTACTATGCCAAGTGTTATGCCAAAACTTGGCCCCTTAGGGAAAGTTTTGGGTCCTAGAGGTCTAATGCCTAATCCGAAAACAGGAACAGTAACAATGGATATTGGAAAAGCAATTACGGATATAAAAGGTGGTAAAATTGATTTTAAAGTTGATAAAACGGGTATAATTCATGCTTCAGTAGGTAAAGTTTCATTTACAGCTGATAAAATAAAAGACAATGCAAATGAGTTAATAAACACAATAGTAAAATTAAAACCATCATCCTTAAAGGGTACATATGTAAAAAGTATTTCTATATCTAGTACTATGAGTCCTGGGATTGCAATAGAAACAAAAGTAGAATAAGAAATAATGAAGAAGGAAGAAAAAATTAAAGTTGTTGAAGACTTGAAAAATGATCTTGTAGAGTGTAAGACACTTTATTTGACTGATATTGCTGGTCTTGATTCTATTCAAACAAATAAGTTAAGAAGAGAGTGCTTTAACTCGAATGTAAAGTTATCGGTTGTTAAGAATACATTTCTACATCGTGCAATGGAAGAGTCTGGTGTTGATTTTGGCGAACTTAAAGAACACCTCAAAGGTAATACATCTATAATGTTTTCTGATTATGGAAATGCACCTGCAAAAGTTATCAAAAAGTTTAGAAAAGATGGAGATAAGCCTATTTTAAAGGGTGCTTTTATTAATGAGGATATATATATAGGAGATGAACAGATAGATTTTCTGTCTACACTTAAATCTAAGGAAGAAATAATTGGTGAGATTATCAGTTTGCTTCAGTCTCCAGCAAAAAATGTTATATCAGCTCTTAAATCAGGTGGTGATAAAATTGCAGGGTTAGTAAAGACACTAAAAGAAAAACCAGCAATTGAAGAGCCAGCAAAGGAAGAACTGAAAGCTGAAGAGCCAGCAAAGGAAGAACCGAAAGCTGAAGATTCTTAGTAAAAAAAATCAAGTGAAAAATAAATAAATTAATAATTAAAAACTCTAATAATGGCAGATCTAAAAAAAGTCGCAGACCAGCTTGTTAGCCTTACAGTAAAGGAGGTTAATGAACTAGCTGATATTCTAAAAGAAGATCATGGTATTGAACCAGCTGCAGCTGCAGCTGTCGCAGTATCAGGAGGTCCAGCAGCAGGTGGAGACTCTGTAGCTGAAACAAAAACTGAATTTGATGTAATTCTTAAATCAGCTGGAGGTTCAAAACTTGCAGTTGTTAAATTGGTTAAGGAATTAACAGGATTAGGTTTAAAAGAAGCTAAAGATCTTGTAGATAATACTCCTAGTAACATTAAGGAAGCAGTATCTAAAGATGACGCTGAAGGACTGAAGAAATCTCTTGAAGAAGCTGGAGCTGAAGTTGAACTTAAGTAAATTAAAATAAATCAATTTTAGGCCTTTAGGATTTATCCTAAAGGCCTAGCCTTGTATTATCTAATTTGAAATAATAAAAGATGACAAAAAAAAATAATCAAAGAATAAATTTTGCTAATTCTAAAAGTGCTAATGTAGCAACAGATTTTTTAGATATACAGATAAAATCATTTAAAGACTTTTTTCAATTAGAAACAAGATCTGATGAAAGAGTTGAAGAGGGATTATTTAATACTTTTAAAGAAAACTTCCCTATTACTGATGCAAGAAGTCAATTTGTATTAGAATTTCTTGATTATTTTATTGATCCTCCAAGATATTCAATACAAGAGTGTATTGAGAGAGGATTAACTTATTCAGTTCCATTAAAAGCTAGACTTAAACTTTATTGTACAGATGCTGAACATGAGGATTTTGAAACAATTGTTCAAGATGTTTTCTTAGGATCTATACCATATATGACTCCAAGTGGTACATTTATTATAAATGGTGCAGAGAGAGTAGTTGTTTCTCAATTACATAGATCTCCTGGTGTTTTCTTCGGTCAATCTTTCCATGCAAATGGAACAAAATTATATTCTGCTAGAGTAATTCCTTTCAAGGGTTCATGGATTGAATTTGCAACTGATATTAATAATGTAATGTACGCTTATATTGACAGGAAAAAGAAACTTCCCGTTACAACTCTATTCAGAGCTATTGGTTACCAGGGAGACAAGGAGATACTTGAAATATTTGATCTAGCTGAAGAAATTAAAGTTACTAAAGCAGCAATAAAAAAAGTAATTAATAGAAAGCTTGCTGCTAGAGTTTTAAAAACTTGGCATGAAGATTTTGTTGATGAAGATACTGGAGAGGTTATCTCAATTGAAAGAAATGAAATAATAATAGATAGAGATACAGTAATTGAGAAGGAACATATTGAACAAATTATAGATGCTGATGTAAAGACTATTTTAGTTCATAAAGAAGATTCTCATCTTTCAGATTATGCTATCATATATAATACACTTCAAAAGGACCAAACAAATACTGAAAAAGAAGCAGTAGAATATATTTATAGGCAACTTAGAAATGCTGAGCCGCCAGATGAAGAGACAGCAAGGGGTATTATAGATAAACTTTTCTTTTCTGATCAAAGATATAACTTGGGAGAAGTTGGAAGATATAGAATGAATAAAAAGCTTAATCTAGATGTTGATATAGAGGAGAGGACTCTTACTAGACTAGATATAACTACTATTATTAAGTATCTAATAGAATTGATTAATTCTAAAGCTGAAATAGATGATATTGATCATTTATCTAATAGAAGAGTTAGAACTGTTGGGGAACAACTTTCAACTCAATTTGGAGTTGGTCTTGCAAGAATGGCAAGAACAATAAGGGAAAGAATGAATGTTAGAGATAATGAAGTTTTCACTCCAATTGATCTAATTAATGCAAAGACTTTATCATCAGTTATAAATACTTTTTTTGGTACTAATCAATTATCTCAGTTTATGGATCAAACAAATCCTCTTGCTGAGTTAACTCATAAAAGAAGACTTTCAGCTCTTGGTCCTGGTGGTCTATCAAGGGAAAGAGCAGGTTTTGAGGTTAGAGATGTTCATTATACCCATTATGGGAGACTATGTCCAATTGAAACTCCTGAAGGACCAAATATTGGTCTAATATCATCTTTGGCAGTATATGCAAGAGTTAACAATTTAGGATTTATTGAGACGCCATATCGAGAAGTTAAAAATGGAAAAATTAATCTATCTAAGATTAAGTATTTAACAGCAGAAGAAGAAGAGAATAATTTAATAGCTCAAGCAAATATTGATATAGATAAAAATGGAAAGATTACTTCAAAAAAAGTTATTGCAAGAGATGAGGCAGACTTTCCAGTTGTATCTCCTGATAAGATAAACTATACAGATGTGGCACCAAATCAGATTGCATCGATTTCAGCTTCTTTGATACCTTTCTTGGAGCATGATGATGCCAATAGAGCATTGATGGGATCTAATATGATGAGACAAGCTGTCCCTCTATTAAAACCTGAGTCTCCTATTGTAGGAACAGGGCTGGAGAGAGCTGTTGCATCTGATTCAAGAGTTTTAATTAATGCAGAGAGGGCAGGTAATGTTGAATTTGTTGATGCTAATAAGATTATAATTAATCATAATTTAACGTTTGAGGAGAAATTACTATCATTTGATGAAAATAAAAAAACATATAATCTTATTAAATTTAAAAAGACAAATCAAGGTACTTGTGTTAATTTAAGGCCTATTGTTAAGAAGGGAGATACAGTTATTAAAGGACAAGTTCTATGTGAAGGGTATGCTACTCAAAATGGTGAATTAGCATTAGGAAGAAATCTTAAGGTAGCTTTTATGCCTTGGAAAGGTTATAATTTTGAAGATGCAATTGTAATTTCAGAGAGTGTTGTTAGACAAGACATATTTACCTCAATTCATATTGATGAGTATTCTATTGATGTAAGAGATACTAAATTAGGGACTGAAGAACTTACAGATGATATTCCAAATGTTAGTGAAGAAGCGACTAAGGAACTAGATGAAAATGGAATGATTAGAGTTGGTGCTGAAGTTAACCCTGGAGATATATTAATTGGTAAGATTACTCCTAAAGGTGAATCAGATCCTACTCCTGAAGAAAAACTTTTGAGAGCGATTTTTGGAGATAAGGCAGGTGATGTTAAGGATGCATCTTTAAAAGCTCCTCCATCTCTTAATGGGATTGTTATTGATAAAAAATTATTTGTAAGGTCCTTTAAAGATAAAAGAAGAAGAAGTCAAGATAAAGTTGATTTAGAAAATTTGAACTCTAAATATGAAGAAATTCTAAATGATATAAAGGAAGTTCTAATTGAGAAGTTATTTAGTGTAGTAAATGGAAAGACATGTCAGGGAGTATATAATGATTTAGGGGAAGAAATATTACAAAAAGGGAAAAAATATACTCAAAAAATACTTCAAAATATTGATGATTATACACATTTAACAAAAGGTGCATGGACTACAAATGACAGTACTAATAGTCTTATTAATAATTTATTACATAATTATAGGATTAAAGAAAATGATATTCAAGGATCTCTAAGAAGAGAGAATTTTACTATAGTTGTAGGTGATGAGCTTTCACCAGGAGTTAAACAGTTAGCAAAGATTTATGTTGCAAAAAAGAGAAAACTTAAAGTAGGTGATAAAATGGCTGGAAGACATGGAAATAAAGGAATTGTTGCAAGAATTGTAAGAGAAGAAGACATGCCTTTTCTAGAGGATGGTACTCCAGTTGATATAGTTCTGAATCCACTTGGTGTTCCTTCAAGGATGAACATAGGTCAAATTTATGAAACTGTCTTAGGTTGGGCTGGTAAAAAATTAAGTAAGAAATTTTCAACACCAATTTTTGATGGTGCTACTCTTGATCAAATAAATGAATTAACAGATAAAGCAGAACTGCCAAGATTTGGTCATACCTACCTCTACGATGGAGGAACTGGTAAAAGGTTTGACCAAGCTGCTACAGTTGGAATTATTTATATGCTAAAACTTGGCCATATGGTTGATGATAAAATGCATTCGAGATCAATTGGTCCTTATAGTTTAATTACACAACAGCCACTTGGAGGTAAGGCTCAATTTGGTGGTCAACGTTTTGGAGAAATGGAAGTTTGGGCTCTAGAAGCATATGGTGCTTCAAGTGCTCTACAAGAAATATTAACACTTAAGTCAGATGATGTTGTGGGAAGAGCTAAAACATATGAGGCAATAGTAAAAGGTGAGAACCTTCCTCAACCTGGGCTGCCAGAATCATTTAATGTACTTATGCATGAACTTAAAGGATTAGGTTTAGATATTAGGCTTGTAGAAAAATAAAATTAATTATATCTATTTTGAATATGGTAAAAAATAATGAAATAATAACTCGAAAAAAATTTAACACAATTTCCATTGGTTTAGCATCTCCTGAAGTTATACTTGGAAATTCTAAAGGAGAAGTCCTTAAACCAGAAACAATAAATTATAGAACCCACAAACCAGAAAGGGATGGTCTTTTTTGTGAAAGAATATTTGGACCTGTTAAAGACTTTGAATGTGCATGTGGAAAATATAAAAGAATCCGTTATAAGGGAATTGTTTGTGATAGATGTGGAGTTGAAGTAACTGAAAAGAAAGTTAGAAGAGATAGAGTTGGTCATATTAGTCTAGTTGTTCCTGTTGCTCATATCTGGTATTTTAGATCATTACCAAATAAAATTGGATACCTCTTAGGTCTAGCATCAAAAAAGCTTGATATGATAATATATTATGAAAGATATGTTGTTATTCAACCTGGTGAAACTAAAAATGCTGAAGGTGAGCCTATTAATAAAATGGATTTTCTAACTGAAGAAGAATATTTGTCAATTATTGAAACACTTCCAGCAGATAATCAATTTTTAGATGATAGTGATGAAAAAAAATTCATTGCAAAAATGGGGGCAGAGTGTTTAATTGAACTTTTATCTAGAATTGATTTAGAAGAATTATCTTATCAATTAAGACATAAAGCTAACAATGAAACTTCAAAACAGAGAAAAACAGAAGCCCTTAAAAGGCTTCAAGTTGTTGAATCTTTTCGAGAAGCAAATCAAAGAAAAGAAAATCTTCCAGAGTGGATGATAGTTAAGGTAATACCTGTTATTCCACCTGAATTAAGACCTCTAGTACCATTAGATGGAGGTAGATTTGCAACTTCAGATTTAAATGACTTATATAGAAGGGTAATTATTAGAAATAATAGATTAAAAAGATTGGTTGAAATTAAGGCACCTGAGGTAATACTTAGAAACGAAAAAAGAATGCTTCAAGAATCAGTTGATTCATTATTTGATAATACAAGAAAATCATCAGCTGTAAAAACTGAATCAAATAGACCATTAAAGTCATTATCTGACTCGTTAAAGGGTAAACAGGGAAGATTTAGACAAAATTTATTAGGGAAAAGGGTAGATTATTCTGCAAGATCTGTAATTGTAGTTGGACCTGAATTGAAATTATATGAATGTGGAATCCCTAAAGATATGGCAGCAGAACTTTATAAACCTTTTATTATTAGGAAACTAATTGAAAGAGGAATTGTAAAGACTGTTAAATCTGCCAAGAAAATTATTGATAGGAGAGAGCCAATTGTATGGGATATTCTAGAAAATGTTCTTAAAGGTCATCCAGTACTTCTTAATAGAGCACCTACTCTTCATAGATTGGGAATACAGGCTTTCCAACCTAAATTAATTGAGGGAAAAGCTATCCAGCTTCACCCATTAACTTGTACTGCATTTAATGCAGATTTTGATGGAGATCAAATGGCTGTTCATCTTCCATTAGGCCCAGAGGCTATTCTTGAGGCTCAATTATTGATGTTAGGTTCACATAATATCCTTAACCCTGCTAATGGATCACCAATTACTGTCCCATCTCAGGATATGGTTCTAGGACTTTACTATATGACTAAGTCAAGAAAATCGGATGAGAATAAAAAACTAATAGGAGAAGGTCTGACTTTTTACTCATCTGAAGAAGTTAAAATGGCTTATAATGAGAATAAAGTTGATTTAAATGCTCATATAAAATGTAGAATTTTAAGATATGATAATAAAAGAGGTAAATCTATTTCTGAAATTATTGAAACTACACCTGGTAGAATCTTTTTCAATGAAGTTGTCCCAGAAAAAGCAGGTTTTTTTAATGAAGTACTAACTAAAAAGAATTTAAGAGAAATAATAGGAAAAATACTTCAATTTACAAGTGTTCCAGAAACTTCTGAATTCCTAGATCTAATAAAAAATTTAGGATATTCTTTTGCTTTTAAAGGAGGATTGTCGTTTAGTTTAGGAGATATAATAATTCCTAAACAAAAACAAACTTTAATTGATAATGCTAATTCTCAGGTTGATGGAATTATAAATAACTATAACATGGGATTAATTACTAATAATGAAAGATATAATCAGGTTATAGATGTTTGGACATCTGCAAATGCGACTTTAACAGAGCTAGCAATGAAACAAATAAGTGAAGATCAGCAAGGTTTTAACTCTGTTTATATGATGCTTGATTCTGGAGCTAGAGGTTCTAAAGAACAAATTAGACAATTAACGGGTATGAGAGGATTAATGGCTAAACCAAAAAAATCAAATATTGGTGGTGGCGAGATAATTGAAAACCCGATTTTATCTAATTTTAAAGAAGGACTTTCTATTCTTGAGTATTTTATTTCAACTCATGGAGCAAGAAAAGGATTAGCAGATACCGCTTTAAAAACAGCTGATGCCGGTTATCTTACAAGAAGACTTGTAGATGTTTCACAAGATGTAATTGTTAATGAATTTGACTGTGGTACATTAAGAGGTCTAGAAGTTTCAGCACTAAAGAAAAATGAAGAGATTGTTGAAACTTTAGGAGAAAGAATATTAGGAAGAGTTTCATTAAATCAAGTTGTAGATCCTACAAATAATGAAGTATTAGTTGAAGTTGGAAATCAAATAAATGAGGAGATTGTTAATAAAATTGAGTCAACTCCTATTACATCAATAGAGGTTAGATCTCCATTAACATGTGAGACTAAAAGAGGAATTTGTGTTAATTGTTATGGAAGAAATCTTTCTACAGGTAAATTAGTTCAAATAGGAGAAGCTGTTGGTGTAGTTGCTGCTCAATCTATTGGAGAACCAGGGACTCAATTAACTTTAAGAACTTTTCACGTCGGTGGAGTTGCTGGAAATATTTCTGAAGAAAGCTCTCTGATTTCAAAATTTGAAGGAGTTGCTGAGATTGATGATTTAAAAGTTGTCAAGGTAAAAGATAATGATGGGAATAATAATAATATTGTTATATCAAGAACAAGTGAGATAAGAATTATAGATAATAATACTAAGAATGTCTTAAGTACCAATAATATTCCTTATGGATCTTATATAAGTATAAAAAATGGACAAAAAATAAAAAAAGGAGATTTAATTTGTCAATGGGATCCTTTTAACGGTGTTATAGTTTCAGAATTTTCTGGTAAAATAGTTTATGAAAATATTGAAATTGGAAAGACTTATCAGGTTGAGATTGATGAACAGACTGGTTTTAAAGAAAAAGTTATAACTGATTCTAGAGACAAAAAATTAATACCAACATTATTGATACAAGATTCTAAAGGTGTTACTCTTAGATCATATAATTTACCTGTTGGAGCTCATATTATGGTTGATGAAAAAGAGAAAATAACTAAAGGAAAAATACTTGTAAAAATTCCAAGAAAATCTGGAAAATCAGGAGATATAACTGGTGGACTTCCAAGAGTTACTGAACTTTTTGAAGCAAGAAATCCATCTAATCCTGCTATTGTTTCTGAAATTGATGGTGTTGTATCATTTGGTAAGATTAAACGTGGTAATAGAGAGATAGTAGTTGAATCCAAATTTGGAGATGTTAAAAAATATCTAGTAAAACTTTCGAACCAGATATTAGTTCAAGAAAATGATTTCATCAAAGCGGGGATGCCTTTGTCTGATGGATCTATAACACCTACAGATATTCTAAATATAAAAGGTCCTGCTGCTGTTCAACAATATCTAGTGAATGAAGTACAAGAAGTTTACAGACTCCAAGGTGTTAAGATTAATGACAAGCATTTTGAAGTTGTAGTTAGACAAATGATGAGAAAAGTTAAAATAATTGATCCAGGCGATTCTTTATTCCTTGAAAATCAGTTAACGTATAAAGATGAATTTATTTCTCACAATGATTCCTTATATGGAATGAAAGTAGTTGAAGAATCTGGGGATAGTGAAACATTTAAGGTTGGTAAATTAGTTTCAACACGCCAACTTCGTGATGAAAATTCAATTTTACAAAGAGATGATAAAAAACTAGCCTCTGCTAGAGATGCAAAACCAGCAACTGCTTCTACTCAATTACAAGGAATAACTAGAGCTTCTCTTCAAACTAAATCTTTTATATCTGCTGCTTCTTTCCAAGAGACAACTAAAGTTCTTAATGAGGCTGCTGTTAATGGTAAAAATGATTCTTTAGAAGGATTAAAAGAAAATGTTATTGTTGGACATAAAATTCCTGCAGGTACAGGGAATAGAAAACATGAAAATATTTTGGTTGGTCTTAAAGAAGAATATAATAGTTTACTTATTAATAAAGAAGAAGAAGAGTTAAATTATTAATTTAACTTATATATATGGTTGAAAAAAAAGTAGTTTTAGTTGATAAGAGTGGTAACCAAATAGGTTTAATGCCTAAATTGGAAGCTCATCAAAAAGGAATACTCCATAGAGCATTTTCAATCTTTTTGTTTAATTCTAAAAATCAAATCTTACTTCAAAAGAGATCTTTAATAAAATATCATTCTGCAGGGTTGTGGACAAATACTTGTTGTAGCCACCCTAGAGATGGAGAAGATATTATTGATGCAGGTAAAAGAAGATTATATGAAGAGATGGGAATTAAAACAGAACTCAAAAAAGAATTTGAATTTACTTATAAGGAGGTCTTAGGAAATGAATTTACAGAGCATGAATTTGATCATGTATTAATAGGAAATTTTAATGGAAACCCTATTCTAAATAAAGATGAAGTAGAAGACTGGAAATGGATGTCACTTGAGGAAATAGAAAAAGATATAAATGAAAATCAAGAAGATTATACAGTATGGTTTGTTATAGCATTTGATTATTTTTATAAAAATTTTAAAAAGTGAACCTTACAATAAGTAGAAAGTCTCATTTTAATGCAGCTCATAAACTTTATAGGCCTGATTGGTCTGATGAAGAAAATGAAAAAGTTTTTGGTAAGTGTGCTAATAAAAATTTTCATGGCCATAATTATGATTTAACAGTTAGTTTAACTGGAAAAGTAAATCCTGAAACAGGATATGTTTATGATTTAGGTAAATTGAAGGATATAATTAAAAAAGAAGTTGAAGACTATCTTGATCACAAAAATTTAAATCTTGATATTCCAGAATTTAAAAATTTAAATCCAACTGCTGAGAATATAACTATTTTAATATATGATAGGTTAATAAAGTATTTTAAATCTGATTATAAGCTTAAAATAACTCTTTTCGAGACTCCTAGAAATTTTGTGGAATATTCTGGATAAAAATTTACCTTCTTTTTTGTTTGATTATCTCTCTTCTTGTTTTTGAAGGTGAAAAACTCAAAATTTTTGCTAATTGGTCTAAAAAGCGTGTTGAAGTTTTTGAAAGTCTATATCGTTTTGTTTTTAATCCCATAATATAAAAATATAAAAAAAATAAGATATTCTACTATAGAAATTAGTTACTAATTATCTCCATCAATAACTTACCATATTTACTAACCTTTATAGAGTCATTAAATTTATCATACACCTGTTTTAATAATTCTTTATTAGCATCTGGGATTTCAGTAGTAACAATAAAAGGAGAAATCTCATAATCAGCATTAGTAGTTGCAAAGTTTAAACTGTAGAGATATTTTCTTTTAATTAAGTTATTTATTGCATCATTAACTGAATCAAATCTTTTATTATCTCCTTTTATTTGTGAGTCATAGTATATTTCAAGAAGATCAAGATTTTCAAAATTAAATTTTCTTATGATTGACATATATTCTTCCATTAAAGTTTGATTATCAGATCCTAAAATTTCAGCATTTGTATCAAAAGTTTTTAATCTTGAATTAATTACTATTTCACCACTATTACCAAAAAACTTTATCCTATCATTAAGAGAGTCTCCGTCAAATTTATCTAGGTATAAATAATATATATCAGGTTCGTTTATGGATGTGCTAAGATTAAATTCAAATTCATTATTTACTTCAGTTGAATCAATTGATATAAAAACTGAGTCAACAAATTGTTGTAGATATAACTTGCCTTTTCTCAACCCATCAATTTTACCACTTACTGACATATAATTATTTGGTTCACTATTATTACAGCTATAAGTAATTGTAATAGATAATAGGAGAAGTAATATTTTATTTATTCGATTATTCATAGTTATATATTAATCCAATACGTTAATTTCAAATTAATTGATCTGAATTGAGGTTCAATCGATCCAGTAGTGAAATAGTTATCATTATATACTAGATATAAATCAGATAGGGGTGCAAACCTCCATTGAAGCCTTGAATTAATTCCAAGATTTTCAGATTGATTAGTATATTGAACATATGTGGTCCAAAAAGTTTTCTTGTTAAAAGTAAATTGAAATTTTGGACTAATTAACCAAATATCTCTACTTGGGTAGGGTTCTGGAAGTTCAATAGAATCATAATTTATTTTTAGACTTGTATTAAAATAAGGTTGTACTCTAAAATTTAACTCATTATTAATTGAAAACTTTGTTCCATTAAAAAAATCTCCATAATTAACTTTTGATTTGATACTAAATAAATTCTTGTCAGGAGTGCTATATGCAATTTCGTAATCAGTATAAGAATAAAAATTATTAGCAGGAAGAGGAGTTGCTCCTTCAGTTCTAGTTGGATCAAAATCATAATATAGATAATCCCTCTTTATATTCTGCTTAATTTCAAACTCACTTTGATTTAAATATTTTATTTCAAAAGATGAAATATTCCATCTTCCCTCAAAGCTTTCTTTTTTATTTGGTCTAAAGACATATGCAGAATAATGCTGTAAAGCATAATTAAGTACTTTGGTGCTATTCTTTGGGTATATCCTATACTGATAAAATGGAGTAAGTTTTATAAACCCATATCTTCTATAGTATCCAAGATCTGACCTAAAGTCATCACCAACATATGAACCGCCCATACTAATGTAGTGCTTACGTGTATTTTTTGATAGTTTCATTCCAAATGATGCATTTTTATCATTTTTTTCAGGAGTAATAGATTTGTGAATAAAGGTTCTGCCACTCCATTCACTATTTTCAGAAGCTAGGTTATATTCAAATCCAAATACCCTATTATACTTTTTTTGATTTTCAACAAAATCATAATTTTTTGTATTCTCTCTATTAATAAAAAAGAAGGCATAATTAGATCTAGCAAAAACTTTATTTCTTATAGTAAATAGTGTACTATTATTTTGAGGGATTCCATTAGCCTTATCTTCCTCTGTTAAAACATTTAATAATCCTATTCTTAACTTGTCATTTATTTTTCCACTTAATCTAAACCCTCTGATTATTTTATTCTCAATAGTATTTCCATCTAAATCTGTTGCTATTCCTATTCTTCTTGAGAAGAAAGGCTCAGCATCTCTTTGTTGACCAAAGTCAGTAAATAGATCAGAATTTTGAGTGAAGAATTGTCTTTTTTCAGGCAGTTTAAGCTCAAATTGACTTAAGTTTACTAACTGATCATCAACTTCAACCTGAGAAAAATCAGGGTTAAAAGTTAGATCAACGTTAATAGAATTACCTATTGGTACTTTCATATCTAGACCGTATTCAAAATTGTTTAAACTTTTTTCTTCAATAAAATTTCTACCAGTAATACCATTAAAATATGGAATAAATGAAACAGGTTTTTTAGATTCACCTAGTGGTTTTTCAAAATTAATTTTTCCCATAAAAGCAAGATCACCTATTCTTTGATTTTGTGGAGTTTTAGCCCAACTTGAATGTTCCATAGTTTGAGTGTCACTCCTATAAATATTAAATCTCCAGCTCTTTGATCCATTTAAAAAATAGAGTTGATTAAGTGGAATTTTAACTTCTGCTATATAAGAGTCATCATATAATTTTGATTCTACCTCCCATATTGCATCCCATGAAGAATTCATCCCTCTGCTATCTCCCCATGAAAGGACAGAGGATAGAAGCATATCTCCTTTTAATCCGAGGTGATTGGTTTGAAATTTAAAAGCATTTGATGCATCACTAAAAGTATCAAATATTAATTGAACATAATCAGCACTTTTAGTTTCAAAATCTCTCTTTAAATTATATACTGTAAATTTCTTTTCTTTTGTATAAGCTTTAACAAGAAAATATAGATTTTTTTTGTCAAATAAAGCTTTAAATTCAGTTTGTTTAATTGCTTTAACTGAATCAGTTGGTCTCCACTGCCAAAAGTCGGAGGCTACATCAGCATTTTTCCATGCTGAATCATTAGGAGATCCATCAATCTCAATTTTATCTTCAGTATATTTAACAGTTACCTCCTGAGATTTAAGGATAAAGGTTTGAAATAAAAAAATAAATATATAGAGGAAGGTGTTTTTCAAATTATTTTTTTCTAACACAAAATTAGCATAAGTTTTGTAAAAACATCTTAAATTGATATATCCATTTTAAAGTATGAAAAATTTTGTAATATTAATTTTTTTATTATTTGGTAATACAAATTCAACAATTTGGGGACCAACAGGCCATAGAGTTGTTGGGGAAATTGCTGAACAAAATATTTCAAAAAAAACTAAAGAAGAAATTTCAAAAATTCTAGATGGTCAAACCCTTGCAGATATTTCAGTTTATGCTGATGAAATAAAATCAGATGATAGATATGATAAATACTATTCTTGGCATTTCATAAATTTTGATTTGGAAGGAGATTACTCTGAGTCAATAAAGTCTGAAGATGGTGATTTATTTATAGCTATAAATAAATGTATTGATGTATTGAAGAGTAAATCTAGCGATAATGAGAGTAAAGCTTTCCACCTTAAGTTACTTGTTCATTTTATAGGTGATCTTCATCAACCATTACATTTAGGACAAAAAGAAGATAGGGGAGGAAATAGAATCAATGTAAAGTGGTTTGGAAGAAACACTAATCTTCACAGTGTGTGGGATAGTAAAATGATTGATGGATACCAAATGAGCTACTCAGAAATGGCATATAATCTCCAAAAAAGTAAAACAAATAAATCGAAAAAATTTGAAAGAAAAGACTTAAATAGGTGGATTAATGAAATCCATATTCATACAAATAATATATATAAAAGTCTAGACAATACTAGTTTGGGCTATGAATACCAATATAAAAATTTTGATTTAGTTAAAATTTTATTATTTAAGGGAGGTCATAGACTAGCTGAAATTTTAAATTATATTTTTGACTGATTATTTTATTAAATCAATGCTTCTTTTAATAAATTCTGTTAGTTCCTCACCCTTAAGAGTGCTTTGTGATAATTTTGCTAAATCAATAGACTGTTTAATCAATCTTTTTCTTTTGTTTTCAGTTCTAGTATTTAAAATTTTTCCTACTAATTCATGATTAGTATTTACAATAAGTGTATACATTTCAGGAAAAGATCCCATTGCTCCACCTCCAGTTTGTTGCATTTCTTTCATTCTTCTCATAAACTCTGGTTGAGCTAACATAAATGGTAATGAATTGCTGTCCATTGGTTCTAGTTGTACAGTATATTTTTCTTCTGAAACAGACTCTTCTATCATAGGTTTAAGTTTCTCTTTTTCTTCATCACTTAATTTAGAAATTTTATTTTCTTCTTTATTTATAATATTTTCCAGAGAATCTGAATCTACACGAGTAAATTTAATTTTTTCTTTTTTTGATTCAAACTTTTGAATTAAATGAGAGATAATAGGTGAATCTAATAATAAGACTTCATAACCTTTATCTTTTGCATTATTAATATAGGAATGTTGTTCATCTTTGTTTTGAGCATATAGAATAATTAGATTTCCTTCTTTATCAGTTTGATTTTTCTTTATTTTCTTTTCTAGCTCAGAATAGGTAAGATACTTTTCATCTACTGTAGGGAATAAATTAAATTCTTCAGCTTTATCATAGAATTTATCTTCTGTTAACATACCATATTCTATAACTACTTTAATATCATTCCATTTGTCTTCAAGACTTTTCCTATCATTTTTAAAAATAGAATTTAATTTATCTGCTACTTTTCTGGTTATATAATTAGTTATTTTTTTAACAGATGAATCTGATTGTAGGTAACTTCTAGATATATTAAGTGGAATATCTGGAGAGTCAATTACACCTTTAAGTAATGCAAGAAATTCAGGAACTATTCCTTCAACATTATCGGTAACAAATACTTGATTTTGATATAGCTGAATTCTGTCTTTTTGAATATTTAAATCATTTGAAATTTTAGGAAAGTATAGTATACCTGTTAAATTAAATGGGTAATCTACATTAAGATGAATATGAAATAAAGGTTCTTCAAATTGAAAAGGATAGAGTTCTTTATAAAAGTTTTTATAATCATCTTCTTTTAATTCTGATGGTGGTTTTGACCAAGCAGGATTAGTATTATTTATAATATTGTCAACAGTTATAGTTTTTGATTCCCCATCTTTATCATCTTTATTGACAGCTTCTTCCTTTGTCCCAAATTTAATTGGATATGGCATAAACTTGTTATACTTGTTAAGTAATTCTGTTATTTTAGTTTCTTCAAGATAGTCCTTGCTCTCTTTTGAAATATGAAGAATTACTTCTGTACCTCTTTCTTTTTTTGAAGATTTTTTTAAACTATATTCAGGAGATCCATCACAAGTCCAATGTGCAGCAGATACATCTTTATATGATTTAGTTATAATTTCAACTTTATCAGCCACCATAAAAGAAGAGTAAAATCCTAAACCAAAGTGGCCAATAATTCCTGCATCATCTTTTTTATCCTTATATTTTTCAAGAAACTCTTCGGCTCCAGAAAAAGCAATATCATTAATATATTTTTTTACTTCTTCTGCAGTCATTCCAACACCATTATCAATTATGTGAAATGTTTTTGCTTTTTTATTTACTTTAATTTCTAAGCCTAAATCCTCAATATCACCCTTAATCTTACCAATACTACTCATGTGGTTGATTTTTGTTAATGCATCAGTAGCATTTGATACTAATTCCCTTAAAAAAATTTCCTGATCACTATATAGAAATTTTTTAATTAGAGGAAATATATTTTCAACAGAAACATTTATTTTACCTTTTCCCATTTTTTAAATTTTATATTATATAATCAAAAAAAATACCAAACACTATTATTATGACATTTTGGCACTATTTTCTTATCAAGTATAGTCCAATAAAATTAAGTAATCCATTTATAGGTAATAATTCATAGCCAATAAAATATCCCCCAATTAAACTGCTGGGTATATTACCCAGAATAATTATTAGGATCATATTAATTATTACGACATAGTAAACTTTTTTATCATCTATCTTGAATTTAGTGAAAATTCCAAAAGCAAATAAGCCTAACAATGGTCCATATGTATATTGAGCTACAGTAAGAAGACTATCTATGACATTTCTATCTAAAATATACCTATATGAAATTACAACTAAGATTAATGTTAAGCTCATCCAAATATGAGTCTGTTTCCTAACCTTAATCTGGCTTTCTGATGAGAGTTTATTTATTTTTAAAATATCTATACAAAAAGAAGTTGTAAGAGATGTCAATGCACTATCAGCACTACTATAGGCTGCAGCAATAAGACCAAGTATAAAAGTTATACCAACAAATTGACCCAACCCACCTTCAAGTGCAATTTTGGGGAATAGTAAATCAGAATTCATAGAACCATTCATTAAAGGAACATCAATATTATTCCTTTTAGCATATATATATAAAAGTGCTCCTAGCAATATGAAAAGGAAGGTTACAAAAGTTAAAATAAAACTAAATACTATCATATTTTTTTTTGCTTCAACAATGTTTTTACATGTTAAATTCTTTTGCATCATATCTTGATCTAATCCAGTCATACATATTGTTACAAAAGCACCACCCACAAAAGATTTCCAAAAGAAATTTCTTTCTAAAAAGTTATCTGTAACAAATATTTTATTATACTCTTTTAATTCTGAAGAGGAGAAAAACTCTAGCATACTCCAGTCTAGGCTCTTATTGATATAAACTATTGATAATATGACAGCTAAAATCATAAAAGTTGTTTGAATAATATCAGTCCAAACAATAGTTTTTATACCTCCTTTTTTTGTATATAGCCAAATTAGTAGAATAGAGAAAATGACTGTTATTTCGAATGGTATTTTCATTGAATCAAAGATAAATTCCTGAAAGACAATAGCTACTAGAAATAATCTAAATGATGCTCCTAAAATTCTTGAAATAAGGAAGAAAATAGATCCCACAAAGTATGAGTTTTTACCAAACCTTTCATCTAGATATTCATAAATTGAAGTTACTCCAAGTCTATAGTATATTGGAAGTAATACGCTTGCAACAACAAGATATCCTATAAGATATCCCAGAACAACTTGAAAATATGTGAACTGTGATTCATCTACCCATCCTGGAACTGAAATAAAGGTAACTCCTGATAAAGAAGCACCAACCATTCCAAATGCAACAACTAACCAGTTTGAATTATTATTTGCATTGAAAAAAACTTTATTATTGTCCTCTTTGCTTGTTAGATATGATATTAAGGTCAATATTGCAAAATATGAGAGTACAGTAATTAATATAATTTCAGGAGATAGCATCTATTTGTAAATATACAAAACAACTTTCAACGAATAATTTTCTAAATTTGCAGAATGGAATTTTCCTCAAAACTTCTTGAAAATTTAGTTTATAATATTTCTCAGTTAACTGGTATTGGAAAAAGATCTGCTTTAAGAATTGCTCTTGAAATTCTAAAAAAACCTACAGAATATTCTAAAGATCTATCAGATAGTATAAGAGAATTTAGAGATAAAATAGTCTATTGCAATAAATGTCATAATATTTCTGATAAAGAAATATGTGAAATATGTACAAATCCGTCTAGAAATTCTTCTATTTTATGTATTGTAGAGGATATTAGAGATGTTATGGCAATTGAGAATACTAATTTGTACAATGGGCTATATCATGTTTTAGGAGGAGTTATTTCTCCTATTGATGGGATTGGTCCAGAAGATTTAAATATTGATACTATTAGAAATAAAATTCAAGAACAATCAATTAAAGAGGTAATTTTTGCACTAAGCGCTACTATTGAAGCAGACACAACAAATTTTTATATTTTTAAAATTATTCAAGAATTTGATCTTGATATATCTGTTTTAGCAAGAGGAATTCCAGTTGGTGATCAGCTTGAATATACTGATGAAGTTACTCTAGGAAGAAGTATTCAAAATAGGAGGCCATATGAAAGTAACTTGAAAAATGACTAATAATATAAATTGTAAATTTGTCTACAATAAAAGATGGGGAAATATTATCTAAAACTCCCAAAAATGGGAGAGAGTATAGCTGAAGCAACTCTTACTAATTGGTTGAAAAATGTAGGAGATAAAGTTGATATAGATGAACCTGTTGTAGAAATAGCAACTGATAAGGTTGACTCAGATCTTCCTTCAGAATATAAAGGCGTTTTGGTAAAAAGAAATTTTCAGGTAGATCAAATTATAAAGGTTGGAGAGGTAATAGCTGAGATTGAAACAAATGATATTAATGATGGGGAAATAGAAGAGAAGAAGTCTGAAGCTATAAAAGATAAGGATGATATAGTTGATGATGCTAAGAAAGAAAGAATAGAAGTAAAAGAAATAGAAGAGACCATTGATAAGACAATAAAAAGTCTTGATATTCCTAAAAAAGATCAAAAAACTAATACTAAGAAGAAAAGATTCTATTCTCCACTAGTTAAAAGCATTGCGAAGAAGGAGAATATATCTTCTGAACAATTAGATTCAATAAAAGGATCAGGAAAAGAAGGAAGAGTCACCAAGGCTGATATTTTAAATTACCTTAAAGGTTCTGATAATACCTCTATTGATTTTAAGTCAAATGTTAAAGGAAGTGTAACAAATGATTTAGGGGATCAAATAATTGAAATGGATAGAATGAGCAAAATAATTTTTAATCATATGTCTGAAAGTAAGAAAATTTCTGCTCATGTTCAATCCTTCGTGGAAGCAGATGTTACAAGTCTTTGGGACTGGAGGGAAAAAAACAAATCAAATTTTTTAAAGAATGAGAATGAAAAGTTAACTTTTACACCATTATTTATTTTTTCTGTAATTAAAGCTTTAAGAGACTTTCCAATATTAAATAGTTCAGTAGAGAATGAAAAAATAGTAGTTAAAAAATCAATAAATATTGGTATGGCTACATCTCTAGATAATGGAAATCTTATAGTACCTGTAATAAAAAATGCTGATCATTTAAACTTAAAGGGATTAGCCATTGCTGTTAATGACCTTTCTAATAGAGCTAGAAATAATTCATTAAGACCTGATGAAATTTCTGATGGGACATATACAGTAACTAATGTGGGAAATTTTGGCTCTATTATGGGGACACCAATAATAAACCAACCCCAAGTTGGTATCCTTGCTATAGGAGTTATTAGGAAATTACCATCTGTAATTGAGACTGCAAATGGAGACTTTATTGGGATTAGAAAGAAATTAATTCTCTCACATAGCTATGACCATAGAATTATTAATGGTTCAGTTGGAAGTAGTTTTGTGAAAAGAGTTGCGGAATATCTTGAGAAATGGGATATTAGTCAAACTATATAGTTAAATGAAACTTAATTTAAATAAAGCAATTTGTTTTTTTGATCTCGAAACTACAGGCACAAACCCTGGAAAAGATAAGATAGTTGAGATAGCTATCTTAAAGTTGGACGTTAACAATCAAAAAAAAGAATTGGTTTGGAGGGTTAATCCAGAATGTCCAATACCAACAGAGGCTTCATCAATTCATGGAATTACTGATAAGATGGTTAAAGATCAACCAAGCTTTAAGTTCTACTCCAAAGATATATATCAGTTTATAAAGGGTTGTGATTTAGCTGGATATAATATAGACAATTTTGATTTGCCACTTTTAGTTGAAGAATTTATAAGATCTGATATTGATGTTTCATCTTTTATAAAAGTTAAAACAGTTGATGTACAAACAATTTTCTTTAAAAAAGAACCAAGAGATTTGACATCTGCGCTTAAATTCTATTGTAATAAAGATCATGGAAATGCTCATACAGCTCTTGATGACACAATAGCAACTTATGAAGTTTTGTTGTCTCAACTTGATAAATATGAAGACTTAGAACCTAATGTTGATTTTTTAAGTACTTTAACAAGGAGGAATAAGAATCTTGATTTTGCTGGAAGAATAATTGAGGATAATGATGGAGATGCAGCTTTTAATTTTGGAAAGCATAATGGGAAAAAAGTAAAAGAAGTATTTATGGAAGATAAAGGATACTATTCTTGGATGATGAGTAGGGACTTTCCCGAGTATACAAAAAAAATTATTACACAAGTAAAGTTAAGTCTAACCAATTTATAGAAAATTGAAAATAATCTGTATAGGACAAAATTATGTCGACCATATTAAAGAACTATCAAATAAAAGATCTGGCAGTCCTTTAATTTTCATGAAACCTGATTCATCATTAATTTCAAAAAATCAGCCCTTTACCATCCCTAGTTTTTCTGATAATATTCATCATGAGGTTGAATTAATAGTCAAAATTAATAGACTTGGTAAACATATAGATGAAAAATTCTCCAATAAGTACTATGAAGAGATTGGACTAGGAATAGATTTTACTGCTAGAGATTTACAAACAGAACTAAGATCTAAGGGTCATCCTTGGGAAAAATCTAAAGCCTTTGATAACTCATGCCTTGTGGGTAAGTTTATGAAAAAGTCACTGTTTAATAATATAAATAATATTGATTTTGAGCTCAAAAAAAATAATATATCAGTACAAAAAGGAAACTCTGAGAAAATGATATGGAAAATGGATTATCTAATATCATATATTTCTAAATATTTTACATTGAAAATAGGGGACTTAATCTTTACTGGAACACCTTCAGGTGTTAGTAAAGTGGTATCTGGTGATAATCTTGAAGGATATATACAAGAAGAAAAACTTTTTTCTTTAAATATCAAATAACTATGGAGAATAAGATCATTGATTTTTTAAGAGAATCTAATAAGACTATTTCATTTGCTGAAAGCTGTACTGGAGGCGCACTTTCTAAAAGAATAGTTTTAATTCCTGGGGCTTCGGAAATTTTTCAAGGATCTATTGTTTCATATTCTAATAATTCCAAAACAAATATTCTTAATATTAATATTGAGGATATCCAAAAGTATTCTGCAGTGAGTGAAAAAGTTGCTAAAGAAATGGCTGTAAATGCAATGAAAATTTTTAATTCAGATTACTCAATATCAATTACTGGTAACGCTGGTCCAAGTGTTAGCGACAATCTTTCAGATATAGGTGATTGTTTTATCTCAATTGCATCTAAGGAAATAGTAGTCTGTAAAAAAATTAAGATTGATTGTGATAGACAGTCTTTTATTTCAAAAATTACAGAAGAATCATTAAACTTCTTTATAAATACGATAATTAAGAACTAAAAATAATTTTTTTATTAAATCTAAATAGTTTAGTTTTGCACGTTGCAAATAGGTCTGAAATATGTCTAAAACTTGTGAAATTACTGGAAAGAAAGTTATGTTTGGAAATAATGTTTCCAAATCCTTAAATAGGACTAAAAGAAGGTTTGATGTTAATTTAATCAAAAAACGTTTTTTTATTCCTGAGGAAAACAAATGGATTACGCTTAAGCTTTCAGCTTCAGCTCTTAAAACCATTAATAAAAAAGGTATTTCAGAAGTTTTAAAAAAGGCAAGAAAACAGGGATTAATAAAATAAAATGGCTAAGAAAGGTAATAGAGTTCAAGTTATTTTGGAGTGTACTGAACACAAAGATTCTGGTATGGCTGGAACCTCTAGGTATATTACAACTAAGAATAAGAAAAATTCCCCTGATAGATTAGAGATTAAAAAGTTTAATCCTATTCTAAAAAAAATGACCATTCATAAAGAAATAAAGTAAGATGGCAAAAAAGGCTGTTACTAGTCCACAGATTGGCTCAAAAAAATTAGTCAAAGCAATTCGAGTCGTTAAGAAAGACGAAGATAAAGGATATTGTTTTGATGAAAAGATATTGCCTCAAGATTTGGTTAACGATTGGTTAGCTGGAAAACCTATTGAAACAAAGCAAGTTGAGCCAGCAAAGGAAGAGCCAAAAGCTGAAGAGCCAAAAGCTGAAGAGCCAAAAGCTGAAGAGCCAAAAGCTGAAGAGCCAGCAAAGGAAGAGCCTAAATCAGAAGACTCTAAATAATATCATTTAATTTACAGCCCCAATACCGTTAGCCCATAATTCTTTATTATAATTTTTTAGATCTTGATTAAGAATTTGAACTATTTCATCCTTTAATGACATCCATTTTTCATCTAATCTTTTCATTGAATTAATAACACCATTCGTAAGAATTGGAATATCTCCCTTCATTTCATCTATTATGAAAAGATAGTCTGCAATAAATTTATTTGGAAAATTTTCCACATCATCATATGCTAATGATTTTCTTTGCATCATTTTTTCATCCCATTCTTGCATCTTTTTATGTAAATCTAATCCTTGATTTATTAGATTGGACTTACTATTATCAATTCTTTTTATGACATCAGATAACCTATCTAATAATTTCTTGTTTTTATTAACATAGTTTGCCATTTCACTGAATTGATTTTCCATATGAGATGCATATTTGTCAAATTCCGAATATTCTTCACTAGTAATTTTATAATTCGGATTACTTTTAATTTCAAAATCTGAAGAGAAGTTCTCTTCTCCGGCAATTAAACTAATTTTATATTTTCCAGGTATAGATTTATGACCTCTAAAACTTCCTTCAATGTACGCATATGGAAGTCCAGGAAGGTTTTTATGCCTAGTATCCCAAACAAATCTGTTTAATCCAATTTTATTTGAAAGAACCGGTTCTTTAGATGGTCCACCATTATATGATATAAAATTTTTATTAATATCATTGCTAATTTCCCTAATTAAATGATCTTTTTCATCTCTAATTTGTATCCTTATATCCTTGTCAACATCATCTTTATTAATGTTATAATAAACAACTATTCCATTTGCAGGATTAACTCCTGAATGAGATGATGTTCCATCAAATCCTTTATTATTAGAGTTGAGTTGACTAGACCAATTACCCTTAATTAAATTCTCTGGTTTAAATAAAGCTGTCTCATTAGATCCATCATATTGTCTAATTAATCCCATATCATCTAATATCCAAAAAGACCTTCCTTGAGTTGCAATTATAAGATCATCGTGTTTTATCATTAGATCAGTAACAGCAAGACTAGGCATGTTTAAGTTAAATTTTTCCCATTCCTTTCCTCCATTAAATGAAATATAAATTCCAAGCTCTGTGCCTGCAAATAATAAATCTTTTCTAACATTATCTTCTCTAATGACTCTTGTATATGCTCCATAGGGGATATCTCCACTTATTTCTTTCCAGGTTTTTCCATAATTTGTTGATTTATATAACCCAGGAGTTTTATCATTGAATTTATACCTAGTGGTTGCTATATAAACAGTTCCTTTATTATGAGGAGATACGTCTATTGCATTTATAATAGTTTCTTTTAAGTTTTTTGGAGTAATATTATTCCAAGTTTTACCACCATCTTGAGTCAAATGAACTAAACCATCATCAGATCCAGTATAGATTGTATTTGGCTCATGAGGAGACTCTATCACATAACTAATTGTGCCGTAATTTTCAGCACCTACTGCTTCATTTGTATAAGGTCCACCACCATTTCCTTGCTTCTCATCTTCGTCTCTAGTTAAATCTGGAGACACAACAGTCCAAGATCTTCCAAAATCTTGAGTTTTAAATAAATGTTGAGCTGCATGATAAAATGTATTTTTTTCATGTTTTGACCATATAACAGGTGCATTCCAGTTAAACCTATATTTCATGTCTCTGGAAGCTTTACCTATATAATTGATTGGTTCAATCATTACCTTAGTCCTAGCCTTAGCTTTAGTGTCATAAATATTTATGCTCCCCAGATAGCTTCCACCCATCACTATACTTGGATCATCAGGATCAAATGCTAAAAATGCACTTTCACCACCAGCAGATGCTGACCAATGCTTATCATTAATACCCCCTGGCCTTGATCCAGATCCAATACTAGCAATTTTTACTGTTGAATTGTCTTGTTGACCTCCATAAAGATTATATGGGAATTCATTGTCAACATTAACTCTATAAAACTGGGCTGTTGGCATATTGTATATGCTTGACCAAGTTTTACCATAATCAAATGTAATTTCTCCACCACCATCATCAGAGATAATCATATTTTTTGAGTTATTGGGATTAATCCATAGATCTTGATAATCACCATGTCCACTATAAATTCTCTCCCAATTTTTACCTCCATCAATTGATCTGTATGCTCTAGCACTCATTACATAGACAGTATTCTCATCATTAGGGTCAGCAAATACTTCTATATAATACCATGCTCTTGAGGTTAATTCTGCAAACTCACTAATTTTATTCCAACTTTTTCCAGCATTATTTGATACAAATAATCCTCCAAGTCTTTTATTTGAATCACTTTCAATTAGAGCATATACTTTATTAGAATTTGCTCTTGATACAGCTATTGCCATTTTCCCCATTTCTTTTGGTAATCCATTATGAATTTTAAACCATGAGTCACCACCATCAATTGATTTATAAAGTCCACTTCCTTCACCACCACTAATTACTTTCCAAGGAAGTCTTTGGTGCTCCCACATTGCAGCGTATAATACTTTAGGGTCATTATAGTCAAGTGAAAGTTCAGCAGCACCACTAAGTTCATTAACAAAAAGTACATTTTTCCATGAGTTACCTCCATCAATTGATTTATAAATCCCTCTTTCTTTTGTTGGCCCATTTATGGCACCTTGAGCTGCTATGTATACTATATCTGGATTTTCAGGATGAACAACAATCCTAGAAATTTGCTGAGTTTTCTCTAGACCTAGATGTTTCCAAGTTTTTCCAGCATCAGTTGATTTATAAACACCATCACCATAAGAAGTTGTAACTCCTCTTGGAGCATGCTCTCCCATTCCAACATATATTATTTTGCTATTACTCTCAGCAACTGCAATTGCTCCAACAGATGAAGTTTTAAAGTAATCATCGGATATATTAAACCACTCACTACCAGCATTTATGGTTTTCCATAATCCTCCACCTACTGTTCCCATATAGTAAGTTTGAGGGTTGTCTAAAACTCCAACAGAAGATACTGATCTTCCTCCTCTAAATGGTCCTATGTTTCTGTATTTTACATCTTCAAAATCAGATGATAAATCTTGAGTAAAAGAAAAAGAGCTAGATAGAATGGCTAAAAGTAATATTAGTTTTTTCATAATTGTATTTGTTTTTGTATCCCTCAATTTATAAAATTTCAGATATCTTTACAAAATGAGATCAAGCTATATTGATATTATAAATGAAGATATTGTTTTTGGTTTAATGAACAATAACAAAAAATTAAAATCTTTTATTTCTGATTTTCCATCTTATGACAACATTATTAATCATTCAGAAAAGAAAAAATTAGAATTTTCGAAAGAAAAGAGAAAAATATTAGTTGCTGAGATAAAACAACAATATAAAGGGATAAAGATTTCAAAAACATTGAATAATAACATAAACTCATTATTAGACGAAAAAACATTCTCTGTTACTTCTGGTCATCAGTTGAGTTTGTTCTCCGGGCCAATCTATTTTATTTATAAAATTATCTCAACAATCAAAATAGTTTCTGAACTCAATAATAGATCAAAAAAACAAAAATTTGTTCCAATTTTTTGGCTTGCTAGTGAAGATCATGATTTTGATGAAATATCTCAAGTAAATATTTCTGGAAAATCATTAAAATGGGAAAAGGAAACATTAAACCAACCTGTTGGTAAGATTAACTCTGATAAAATAGAAAATGTTATAAAAAAATATAAAAATGAGATTATTGACTCAAAATATTCGAGTGATTTAATAAAATTGATTGATAAGCATTATAGTAGTTTTACAAGTCTATCAAGGGCAACAAGATCTTTTATAAACTCATTATTTTCCGAATATGGAGTAATAGTTATTGATGCAGATAGTAAGAATTTTAAAGAGATTTTTGTAGATAATATGAAAAAAGAAGTTTTAAATGGACTTTGTAATAATGCTGTTAGTAAGCAAATTCTAAATATTAAGAAAAACTTTAAAGATTATAAACCACAGGTAAACCCATCCGATATTAATTTTTTTAAAATTGGAGATTCTGGGAGAGTTAGGATTAGAAAGCAGGGTAATGGTTTTAAAATTGACAAGGATAGTAAAAATATTTCTAAGGACTACTTAATCAATCAAATTACTGATAATCCAGAAAAATTTTCTCCAAATGTTATAATGAGACCTCTTTATCAAGAAATGATTCTTCCTAATGTTTGCTTTGTTGGAGGTTCAAGTGAAATCAAGTATTGGATACAATTAAAGTCCTATTTTGATAAAAGTAAAGTCGTTTTCCCAATCTTAACTTTAAGAAACTCTACATTTATTGTTAATTCTAAGATCTCAAAAAACATTGAAAAGTCGGGATTAGAAATGCAGAACTTCTTTGTTTCAAAAGAAAAATTATTAAAAGATAAGCTTAGGCAATTAAGTAAAACAAATTTAAATTTTGATGATTTAAGAAAAACTCTCTTGAATCAATTTGAGTATTTTAAGAAAATATCTAGAGAAACTGATAAATCTTTTATAGGTGCTATTTCTGCTCAAGAAAAAAAACAGTTAAATGGCATAGAAAATCTAGAGAAAAAATTCTATAAAGCTCAAAAAATAAAATATCAACAAGAGCTTGACAGGATAGAGCAAATATATAATTTCTTATATCCAGATAATATTCCTCAAGAAAGGGTAATTAACTTTGGGAATATATACTCAGAGTTAGGGAATAATTTATTTAAAATTTTAATAAAGAATTTCAAACCTTTTGAAAATAAAATTTTAGTCTTAGAACTTGAAGATTAATATATAGTTGTATTTTTGCTCATGGAAAATAAAGTCCTAATTGTTGATT